>Ga0316608_1000113_pt1 | contig 42280 bp, 28 predicted proteins | sample MIS2016152B_MG_FD_207673 | JGI IMG/M metagenome (GOLD analysis project Ga0316608, IMG submission 207673) | Microbial mat bacterial communities from Middle Island sinkhole, Lake Huron, Michigan, United States - MIS.2016.152B | ecosystem: Environmental > Aquatic > Freshwater > Lake > Sediment... | reverse complement strand
TCAAACAAATATATTAAATTATCAAACAAAGAAACAAGATAAACGATACTTAACTACTTGATTTAATGTATTTGTTTTTCCTCAGAAATATTAGTTATTTAGTAAATGATTTTTAAGTTTTAAAGAAATTTTAATACATGAAAAAAAATATTTTTTTTACAATTTTTCTGGTAAATATATTTTTCAATTGTTATTCTCAATTATTTGAATGGGAAGCTCAAGTAAATGAGGTTGATAGTTCAAATTATTACGATATTTTTATCAGACCTGAAATAACCTCAAAATTAAATTATAAATTTTCGGATATTAGAATATTTGACGAAAACGATGCTGAAATTCCATTTCTTAGACGCTCAGAAATTAATAAGGACAAGTCGAGTTTTTTAGAAAAATTTCAGATTATCGAAAATCAACATAAAATATCGAAAAAATATACCTCGGTTATAATCAGCAATAGTCAGAAAAAAGTAATTGACAATATGCTGATGGTTTTAGAAAATACAAAATCGGAAGTATGGTTAAATATCAGTGGTAGTGATGATAATAAGAACTGGGAAATATTAAAAAACAATAAACGTTATCAACCCGAATTTAGCGATTCGCTTCTTGCAAAAGTTGAAATTACAGATATTCCTTCATCAAAATATCTTTACTACAAAATTTTAATTTATGATTTTAATGCCGAAGTAATTAACTTAGTTCAGATATACAACTATAAAATTATTGAATTCGACCGAAAATTTACAGAAGTTGCAAAACCTTTATTTGCACAAGATGACACTTCCGAAGTTGGCAGAACTATTGTAAATATTTCATTTCCTGAAGAACAATATATTGATAAAATATTTTTTGAAATAAATAAGCCAAAATATTTTTTAAGAAAAGCTGAAATTGCAAAAAAAGATTCTTCAACAGGTAAAAAAATTAAATTAGCTTATTACGATGAAAGTCAGAAGGATTTTAATTTGTGCTCCGACAGTATAAATGTGCTGCATTTGTCAAAATATAAAGCAAAAGAATTATTTTTAGTTATTGATAATAACGATGATACGCCATTGCAAATTTCTGATATAACTGCTTATCAAGAGAATGAATATTTTGTTGCCTTTCTCGAAAAAGGCAAAAAATATACTATCAGGTTTGGAAATAAAAATATTGCAACTCCAATTTACGATATCAAATTTTTTCAGAATAAAATTCCAGACAAAGTACAAATTGTTGAAATAAAAGAACTTAATCAGCTTTATAATCCTGATAAAGATAATATAAATCAAATGAAAATTGAACCTGAATTACTGTGGTTGTCATTTGGAATAGTAATACTTATACTTGGATTAATATCTTTGAAAGTTTTCAAAAGCAGTTTAATTCATAAAAAAGAAGGTAGTATTTCAGAAGAAATTGAAGACTAACATCATATAAATTTCAGACAAAAATTCTGAAATCAACTGATAGTGTATAAAAAATCAAGTATTTTCACTTGAGAATAAATTCGTGAAAAACAAAATATTAATTTTTATCTAAATAATAATTACTGGAAATAAATTTTACAAGATGGATAAAGTTGTAAAAATAGGTATTTTGGCAGAAACCAAAAATCCACCCGACAGACGAGTTGCAGTTACACCCGAATTAGGTGTCAGAATTTTAAACAAATATAATAACATTGAGCTTTATTTTCAACCCAGTAAACTAAGATGTTACTCAGATTCTGAATATCAAAAAGCTGGTCTGATATTAAAAGATGATTTATCTGAATGCGATTTACTTATTGGAATTAAAGAGGTTAATTTACAAACTTTTATCAAAGGTAAAAAGTATATGTTTTTTGCACATGTAGCAAAAAAACAACCATACAACAAAAAAATGTTCATTGAAATGATGAACAAAAAAATTACTCTAATTGATTACGAATATATTACAAATCAGCAGGGAAACAGAGTTGTAGCTTTTGGAAAATGGGCTGGAATTGTTGGTGCATACAATGGTTTACTCACTTACGGAAAAAAATACAATTTGTTTGATTTAAAACGAGCAAAAGATTGCTTCGATTTTGAAGAAATGAAAACTGAACTAAAGAAAGTTAAACTACCTCCTATAAAAATTCTGATTACTGGAAAAGGCAGAGTTGGTAAGGGAGCAATTGAAACTTTGCAACCACTTAATTTAAGACAAGTTACATCTAACGAATTTCTTACAAAATCATTTGACGAACCGGTTTTGTGCAACATAGATGCTGATGTTTATACAAAACGAAAAGATGGCAGTGAATTTGAATTTCAACATTTTTTTAAAAATCCTGAACAATATACCGAAAATTTTGGTGAATTTACAAAAGTAACTGATTTATATACAGCCTGTCATTTCTGGGACCCAAAATCTCCACAACTTATTTATTCCGAAGATTATAAAAAACCGGATTTTAAAATCTCTGTTATTTCAGATGTTAGTTGTGATATTAAACAGCCAATAGCTTCTACATTAAGAGCTTCAACAATTGACGAACCATTTTACGATTATAATCCATTTACTGAAAACGAAGAAAAACCTTTCAGTAATATTAAAAATGTTACTGTAGTTGCAATTGACAATTTACCCGGAGAACTTCCAAGAGACTCTTCAGAATATTTTGGAAACGAATTACTTAACAATGTTTATGATTCTATTTTTAAAGAAGATACAGAGGGTTTAATTTACAGAGCAACAATTTTAAAACAGGGTCAAATAACCGAAAGATATTCGTATTTAGAGGATTATATTAAATAAAATAATAAGTATAATCATTTTAACATTACATCTTGTACTTTTTTCAAGTTTATGAAAATAAAATATTTATAAAAAAAGTAAATTAATTCTAGTCGTTAACCAATAGATTAACAGTTGTTTTATGGATAATACCAAACTTAAACAAAATATTATTAATCTTGAAGAAGTCGCAAAATCTGGCGAATCTAAGTTATTTAAATCTCTACCAAAATTTCTGTTACGAAAAATAATTAAAATCATTCATCAGGATAAATATAATGAAATACATTCAAAATATTGGAATATTGTAGGTTTAGGCTACGTTGAAGGATTAATTAAAGAATTTGGGTTGAAATTTAAAATTATTGGATTCGAAAAAATCCCTAAAGACGGTAGATTTGTGTATGTTGCAAATCATCCGCAGGGTGGATTAGATGCTATATCATTTTTGTATTTAATTCATCAGCATCATGGAGATGTGGTTTCACCTTCAAACGAAGTTTTTGAATTTATTCCAAATCTAAGCCCGTTTATAATTGGTGTTAATGTATTTGGACACAATACCAAAGAAAAAGCAAAAGCAGTTAACGATGCTTTTGCAGGCAATAGACCAATAATGATTTTTCCGGCAGGTGAAGTTTCAAGAAAAGGTAAAAATGGAATTATTGAAGATACAGAATGGTATAAAACATTTGTAACCAAATCAATAGAACACAAACGAACAATCGTTCCAGTATTTATCACGGGACGAAATTCAGAGAAATTTTACAGAATATCAAGAATTCGAAAATTTTTTGGAATAAAAGCATACATCGAAACGTTGTATTTACCAGATGAAATGGTAAAACAATTTAACTCCGAAATTACGTTTATTGCTGGTGAACCAATTCCTTATGATAAATTAGATAAATCAATATCTCACAGCGATTGGGCAGTAAAAATCAGAAATATCGTTTATAACTTGGGAAAAACAATTAAATTGAAATAAATATCAGAATGAAACTTGACGGAAAAACAATCTTAATTACCGGAGCATCAAAAGGTTTAGGAAAAGAACTGGCATTAGAAATATCAACACGAAATACAAAATTAGCTTTAATTGCCAGAAATAAAAGTCTGCTTGAAGAACTAAAATCAGAAATACTAAAAAATAATTCTGAATGTGAAATATTTGCTGCCGATTTATGCTCAGCTACTGAAATTGAAAACGCAATAAAATATTTTCATGAAAAACTTGGAACAATTGACATTCTGATAAATAATGCAGGAATAGGAATATTTAAACCACTCGAAGAAATTGAAATTGAAGAATATGATAACATGATGAATACAAACGTACGTGCTTCATTTTTAGTCTCAAAACTATTAATTCCTGAAATGAAACAAAAAAAATTGGGACAAATTGTTTTTATTGCATCAGATGTTGCAAAAAGAACTTTTAAAAACGGAAGCGTTTACTGTGCAACAAAATATGCTCAAGATGCTCTGGCTTCTACTCTTCGAAAAGAATTACGGAATTATGGAATTAAAGTTACAGTAATTTATCCGGGACTAATTGATACTTATTTTGCAGATACAGAGCAGGGGGAAGAATACAAAAATGATTGGCTGAAAACAAACGAGATTACTAAAAGTATTGTACATTTACTCGAACAACCTGATAATGTAGTAATTGATGAGTTAATGATTCACCCTCTTTCACAGGATTATTAAATTACTAAATATTATTATCCATTCTTTAAAAATTTAAATTATTGGAAAGTTTTTTTAATTACAAGATTATTAGTTCGTAAAGAAAAAATCAAAATTACTATTCATAAATCAAAAATTGAAGCAAAATGAAATGTAAAAATTTAATTGCCACCATATTAATTCTTTGTATTTCAACAAGTTTATTCTCACAAATCGAAACTTTTTATTGGCCCAACGGAAAGAAAGATAAAGAAGGTAAACTTGTTGACGAAAAGGAAGAAGGAAAATGGACATATTATGACAAAAATGGTGTTCTTTTTCAGGAAACTGAATTTCTTAGCGGATTTATTCATGGACTTGTAACTTACTACTATACAAATGGTAATAAAAAAAATCAAGGTTCAATTATTTACGAAAAACGTCAAGGAGCATACAAAGAGTGGTTTGAAGATGGAACTTTATATTTATCTGGTTTTTATAAAGATGATGTTAAAGATAGTTTATGGACTTATTATTACGATAACGGAAATTTGTGGAAAGAAGAATATTATTACTCAGATACTGATTTTAAATTTATTAGTGCAAAATCAAAAACCGGAGAAAAACTTGTTATAAATGGAAATGGAAATTATGAAGAATTTTTTGTAAACGGACAACTTCTTCAAAAAGGAAATTATGTTGATGGTTACCAAGATGGAGATTGGGTTTTTTATCATTATAATGGAAATATGTACGTTAACGGAAAATTTGACAATGGAAAAAGAATTGGAGAATGGACTACAAATTATACCGATGGAACTAAGCAAAGTATTATAAATTACACAAATGGAGAATACAAAGAATGGTTCGAAAATGGAAACCTGAATATAGACGGAAGAATAAAAGATGGCGAAAAAGATAGCACCTGGACTACTTTCTACGACAGTGGATTAGTCTATTTAAAAGGCAATTACGTACAAGGACTCAGAAACGGTGAACATCTCAGATATTACGAAACCGGAATATTAGAATCAAAAATCAATTACCTTTCAGATTTAAAAAACGGTAAAGCGGAATGGTATCTTGAAGACGCAACAATTGATATTGAAGGTGAATTTGTTAATGATGTTCAGAACGGTTTATGGACTTATTACCAAGATGATGGAACAAAGGGAAACGAAGGTTATTATTTAAATGGTTTAATGACTGGAGAATGGACTTGGTGGGACGATAATGGCAAAATCTGGAAAATTGGAAATTATGAAAATGACAAGAAAAACGGAAAATGGACAATCTACTACGAAGACCAAAGTGTATTTTATACTGGAGACTATAAAAACGACAAAGAAGACGGTGAATGGCTTAGATATTACGAAGATGGAGAACTCGAAATTCGTGGAAATTACAAAGAAGGAAGTATGGACGGTAAGTGGGAAGAATGGTTCGACAACGGAAATCCAAGATATATTATTAATTACAAAAACGATTTAAAAGATGGTGAAATAACTTATTTTAAAGAAGATGGAAAAACCGAGCTTTTTGTAGTTTTTAAAGAAGGTGTTAGAAACGGAAAATATATTTCTTACGATGAATATGGTCAGAAAAGTGTTGAAGGTGAATATTTAAATGGAGAAAAGAATGGAAAATGGATTTATTATTCAGGAGATTTAAAACAGAAAGAAGAAAATTATAAAGCTGGAATTCCATCAGGTAAATGGACAGAATGGTACGCAAACAATAATGTTAAAAAAACCGTAAGTTACAAAAAGGGAAAACTTAACGGAACGGCAATACAATACGGAGAATATGGAAATGTAACTTTCAAAGGAATTTACAGCAAAGGCAAACTTACAAAAGTAATTGTTAGTGATGCAAAAAATTATTAAACTAATTATAACATTTTGAACTAAATATGAAAATAGCAGTTATCGGTTTTGGAGCAGCAGCAATTGGTTTTATACACAAAATTAAAGACACAGACCACGAAATACACATTTTCGAAAAAAGTAATGACGTCTATTCGTCAAGTATTTCAGGTATTCGTGCCGATGGAAAATTATTTGTTTCAAGCGAAATGGGTGGAGATATAGAAATTCCTCTCAAATTGCAGGAAGAACTGGTTGAATATTATATCAGTCAAACTGAAAACAGAGAAGTTGAAACCGGAAAATCATTTAAAAGCAAAGATTATTATAATACATTTTATAACCATGGTTTTTTACCAATTGCAGCAGATTTTTATCATATTGGAACAGACCAGCTTAAACAAGTATTATTTAATATATATGCAGATTTTTCAAAACACAAAAATATTCATTTTCATTTTGCTAAAAAAATAGAACAAATTGAAGTTCAGCCAGATAAAAAAATTAAAATAAACGACTTAGGAATATTTGACAAAGCAATAATTTCGGTAGGAAGAAGCGGACATAAATTAATTAAATATCTTACCGAAAAATATCCCGAATTAATTGTCGATAACAAAAAACTAGATTTGGGAATTAGATACGAAGTTCCAAATCATGTTGTTGACGAATTAAATCACGAAATGTACGAATTTAAAGTTAAATACAAAAGTAAAACAGGTTACATGGTTCGCACATTCTGCAATAATCCAAGTGGTTACGTGGTTCTCGAAAATTATGGAGATTTTGTAACCGTTAACGGACATGCAAAAATGAGAGAAAAAAGCAAAAATACAAATTTTGCAATATTAACAACTGTAAATCTGACACAACCATTTAATGATCCAACAGGTTATGGTTCATATATTGCAAAAATGTCAAATCTTCTGGCTGGAGAAGGAAAAGTAATTTTACAAACATATTCAAACTTCAAAAATTCAAAACGAACAAAAAACTTATACAGAGTTTTGCCAACATTAGAACCTGAAAAATACATACTTGGAGATATAAATCTTGCATTTCCACGCAGAATAGCCGAAAGTATAATCGACTTTATTGATAATCTGGAAAATGTAATTCCAGGAGTTGCAAATCCTGATAATCTGTTATATGCACCCGAAATTAAATTTTATTCAAATATTCTTGGAAACAATAAAATTGAAAATTTGAAATTTGCCGGTGATTGCTCTGGTGCTACACGTTCAATAATTTATGCAACAGCACATGGCTATTTGCTTGCCGAAGAAATAATTGATAATGATATTGTTAAAACAATTTCTGGTGTTGAAGAATAATAATTTTGAGGTTTAATGTTTTGTTATGTAAAATTAAAAAAAATGACATTTAAATAGTTACAAACTTCAATACTGCGTTACTTTTTTTGCTATATTATTTATAACTAATGTGAAAATTAGATAATTTGAAAATATTTAATTCAGATTCAGTAAATTACAAAATTTTAATATACAAATAATTTTATCTGGTTAATTATCAAATTATTAACTTAAACACATGTAGAAATTTAAAACATTTAATATCTATAAACTATCTTTTCTATGTGTTTAAAAATATAACAAACATTTATTTTTATTCAGTTATATTTTTTCAAAAATCAATATAAAATAAACTTATGCGGAAATATTTATTGATTTTATTATTATTTGTCTCAACAGTTTCATTTTCGCAAATTGATGATATTCTGACAAGTCTCGAAAATTATCAGATTGCAAAACTCGACAATGGAATGAAAGTTATTGTTGTGAATACCGAAAAATATATTGACATTTCATATAGATTTATATTAGATTTTAAACCTTTTTACCAAGATAAAGTTTGTGGTTCTACCGAAATTATGGCACAGATGATGGGTGCTGAATTAGTTGGTAAAACTCAGATTGTCAAAGAAATGATATCTGCTCAAAATGCTGTGGATTCTCTACTTGATTTTATGTCGGGAGTACTTTTAAGACCTGTTTTTAAAGACTCTATACTAAATCCTATAAAAGTTAAAAAATTATACCAATTTAATCAAACCAGTAAAAATTACGATTCTTTATTATTAAAGTATGGACGATATTTTAATTTTACCGAAAATCACCCATATAATGAGCAAAATACAATTCAGTCAATTAGCAATATTACCCCTGCTGAATTAAAAAAAATTCATACAAAAATTTTCATTCCGGCAAACGCAATTTTAGTTATTACAGGTGATGTAGATATTGAAGGCGTGCTACCTTATGTACAAAAATATTTTTCGGCTTGGATAGCAGACGAACCCGAAGAAGTTGATTATGTTTTTCCTGAAATTGAAGAATCTAAAATTATTTTTTATAACGATAATTCACTTTCAAAAAGCTATATATCACTAACATATCCAGTTAAATTTAACATCAGCAAAAGCAATTATTTAGCAGCATGTGTGCTTTCAAATATGTTTCTTAAAAGTAAATCAGGAATTATTTATGAAAATATAGTTACCGATAAAAAACATTCGGAAGATTTACTTATTAACTTTAGTTCTGACCCTTATTTATCAATGTTTTCAATTAATGCACTTGTTGACGAAGACAATGTTTCGGATTTTTTTGAAGAATTAAATACATTGTTAACCGATGTTGATAATTTATCTACATCTCCACACTTTCAACAATCAAAACTGGAAATAATATCCGATTTTGAAAAATCATTTATTAATCCAAATAATGTATGTAGATATGCCTATAATCTTGAAAAATACAATCTTTCAAAAACATTTTATACCGACTATACAAAAGATATTAATAAAATAACACAGGATAAACTCGCATCGGCAGCAAAAGATTATTTTTTACCAAATAATGCAAATTATATTATAATAGGAAACCGAGACGAACTTTTTTGTCCTTTTCAGAAATTAGCGTTAGATTATCAAATAGAACAAAGTTATGACACTACACTGGTTTTAATTTATGAAAAAGGTTTTGGAGCTCAAACAATTATCAATAATTATTTGAAAGAATCTAATGCCGAATTATATTTTTCAGATTTATCAATATATTTTGATGCAATATATTATTTTGATAATGATACAATTACGCTCAAAGGTAATACACTCAGAAAAAATGAAAATTTATTCAGGTACAGCACCCAAAAAATTGAAGATTCCGTTACAGTACTCATTCACCAAATCGAAATTTACGATGGTAAAAAATGGCTCGACAGCACAATAAATTACCGCAAAGTTTTTGCTAACAAAGAAATAAGCAGTAGGATGTATAAAACCTATTTATTTCCAGAAAAATACTTTGACAAAATTAACTATTTACCTTATCTGGTGTGTGATAAGGTACTTTTTGGTAAGAATATATACAAAATAATTGTAAAAACACCCGAAGAAGTTGAATTTCAAGAATATTATGATATTATAACCAAACAAAAAATTAAAACAGAAAAACTGATAAACGACAATTTAATTGAAACTTACGAATATTTTGACTACCAAAAACTCGAAAGTAGTGTTACAATTCCTATGAAAATAATTCAATCATCAAAAAATTATAAAATAGAACTCATTATAACAAAAATTGATAGCGATACAAAGCTAAAAATCAGTGATTTTAAAATTAATGAAAAATAATCAATCATTAGACTTAATACAAATTAATAATCAAATACTTAATTAAATTAATGTTGTCATTTCATGAAATCTTTTTGATGTATGCACTTAATTAAAAAGAATGATAATCTAAAAAATAAAAGTAAAATATTTAATAATAACAACTTATGCTTTTCAGATTTACTTTTTATAACTTTATAGCAGACATCAAAGAGTTCCCTTCGGGATGACATTTGAGTTATAAACTTGTAAATCAATTTGCATCAAGTCTATTAATAAAATATTGATTTATAATAAAGAAAATCAATTGTTAAAAGAAATTTAAACATTTTTTTGGTTTTTATTTCATATATGTTTATTATTGCACAAAATTTCCCGGAAGAAAGATATAATTCTTTTTACTTATTTGCGGTAATAAAAAACCTTACCAAAAATCATAAAGCATTTTTTTTGAACAATTGAAAAATCATATTAAACATAGTATAATTTCTGTTGTTTCTTTACGAAATACCAGATTAAATTAAAGTTATTTTATAAATATTTAAAGTATGTATGACATATTAGAGTTAAACAAAAAATTAGTATCAGAACTAAGAGATATTGCTAAAGAATTACAGATTTCGAAAGTTGATGCTCTCAAAAAACAAGACCTCATTTACAAAATCCTTGACCAACAGGCAATCAATGCATCTACAAAAAGAACTGAAAAAAAGCCTATCATAAAAGTTAGAACCGAGCAGGTTTTAATAAATAAACCAATTAATTTCAAACCAAGAGAAGAAAAAAAAGAAATTGTAGAAGAACAAAAAGAGGTAGTTGAAAAACATACGGAACTTGAAGTTGAAGAACATCAAGAACATGAAATTGAAGAGGTTATTGTTAATGAAATTGCAGAAGAACAGTTAGAAAATAACGTAGATAAATTCAAAAAAGAAACATTTGAAAAAAATAATGATAGACCTGCACATTTTGAAAAAAAAGAACCCAAACGATTTGAAAAAAAATCTCACGACAAAGTTTTTGATTTTGAAGGAATTATAACAAACTCTGGAGTACTTGAAATAATGCCTGACGGTTACGGATTTTTACGCTCGGCTGACTATAATTATTTCAATTCGCCTGATGATATATATGTTTCGCAATCGCAAATTAAACTTTTTGGACTAAAAACAGGTGATACCGTTTTTGGCTCGATAAGACCTCCAAAAGAAAGCGAAAAATATTTCCCTTTAATAAAAGTTGAACAAATTAACGGTCGCGAACCGGACTACATAAGAGACAGAGTACCTTTTGATTACCTCACTCCTCTTTTTCCAGAAGAAAAATTCAATATTACCGGAAATGGACATAATAAATTGTCAACCAGAATAGTTGATATGTTTGCTCCAATAGGTAAAGGACAAAGAGGATTAATTGTTGCTCAGCCAAAAACAGGTAAAACAGTATTACTGAAAGAAATAGCTAATGCAATTGCAGATAATAATCCCGAAGCATATTTAATTGTTTTACTCATAGATGAACGACCTGAAGAAGTTACAGATATGGCTCGTAGTGTAAAAGCCGAAGTTATTTCTTCAACATTTGACGAACCTGCCGAAAGACATGTAAAAGTTGCAAATATAGTACTCGAAAAAGCAAAACGACTTGTTGAATGCGGGCATGATGTTGTAATTTTATTAGACTCAATAACTCGTTTAGCAAGAGCTTATAATACAGTTTCACCTGCTTCAGGTAAAGTATTATCCGGCGGGGTTGATGCTAATGCATTGCACAAGCCTAAAAGATTTTTTGGAGCTGCACGTAATATCGAAAATGGCGGTTCGCTAACAATTTTGGCAACAGCTTTAATTGACACAGGTTCTAAAATGGACGAAGTTATTTTTGAAGAATTTAAAGGAACAGGTAATATGGAACTTCAACTCGACAGAAAACTTTCTAACCGAAGAGTTTTCCCTGCTGTTGATATTAACGCATCTGGTACTCGCAGAGAAGATTTATTGCTTGACCAAGCTATGATGAACAAAATATGGATTTTACGTAACCATTTGGCTGATATGAATTCTATCGAAGCTATGGATTTTCTTTCTACACGCATGAGAAAAACTGAGAGTAACGAAGAATTTCTGATTACAATGAATGGAGATTAATTTTTTAAAATTATAATATTCCTTAAATCCGCAAGTCAATTAGTAAATTCTTGTTGGTGAAAACACCTACAAGGTGATAATGCACCAGTCAGGTGTTTTCAACTGACTGTAAAACAATAACTTAAATTGCAACTTGTGGATTTTAGGTAAATATAAAAATGTCAAAATATTTTAAAATATTCTGACATTTTTTTTGAACTGATTTTTCAATATAAATATTAAATCAAAAATGGAAATGAAAAAATCTGATGAATTTAAAATTAGTCACAATTTAAATATCAAAGTTATAACACTTAGCGACAGGGCAAGCAGAGGCGAATATGAAGATTTGAGCGGAAAATACATTCTTGATGAACTAAATAATTACTTCGATAAAAATAAATGGAATTTTAGTTCCGAAAAAATTGTAATTCCAGATTCGAGTGAAATACTTAAATCTGAAATTATAAATTTATTGCAATCAAAAACTGACATTTTATTTACAACCGGTGGTACAGGAATAAGTCCACGTGATATTACAATTGAAACCATTAAACCATTTATAACTAAAGAAATACCCGGAATAATGGAATTCATAAGAGTAAAATATGGCGAAAAAATTCCAAATGCTTTGTTAAGTCGTGGAATATCGGGACTAATGGAACAAACATTGGTTTTTACGTTACCCGGAAGTGTAAAAGCTGTAAAAGATTATATGACTGAGATTTTAAAAGTACTTGAGCATCTAGTTTTTATGCAGTATCACATTGATGTTCATTAAATTTAATTAATTTCAATAAATTTTCCGTTATAAATTAAAGCATCAAGATTCATTTCTTTTGCTGCATCAACTGCATTTTCCATGGTATGTACAATTGGTTCTCCTTTTCGGTTGAATGATGTGTTTATTAATGCTTTAATATTATAATTCAGGTCAAGCACTGTTAATAAATCAAAAATAAATTCATTATCATTTCTATTGAAAATTGTTTGAATTCTTGATGTCCCATCTACATGTACAACTCCTTCTATTTCTGAAAATTTGTTTTTCAAAATATCAAACTCCAAAAGCATAAATTTTGATAAGTGATGGATTTTTTCCAATCCGGTAAAATATTTTGTATTTTTTTCTAACATTATAGGAGCCAATGGTCTGTACCATTCACGCTTTTTAAGTTCCTGACTTATTTTTTTAGCAAGTTGTTTACAGTTAGCCAACGATATTATACTTCTGTTTCCTAAAGCACGAGGTCCAATTTCTGAATTTCCATTACAAACTCCTATAACTTTTTTTTCGGATAGCAATTGTGCTACTTTTTTTATTGTTTCATAAGAATAATCAATATTATTAGCTTCTAAATTCCAATTATTTAAATATGGATTATGAATTTTTATTTCATTTCCTTTTTTCATTTCCAAATAACTTGCTGCACCCAAAGCTAGACCTGTATCGCTAGTACAAGGTGGTATAAAAACATTTTTAAAAATTTGATTACTAATAATTTCTGAATTAGTTATAATATTCAATGCCGAACCTCCGGTATAATAAAGAAACTCAGTTTTTGTGCTAATTTGCAGATTTTTAAGTTTTTCGATTACTATTCTGGTGAAAATTTGCTGGATTGTTGCTGCAATATTTTGTAGGAAAGTGTCATTTGTTGAAAAATTCTGAATTTTAATTCCAAAGTTTTTATCTACGGATTCAAAAAAAGTTATTTTATTTTTCCAGATATTTTCAAAAAAGTTATTTTCTGATAACCAATTTTCAATTTTTCTATCATAAACTCCAAACGATGAAAAGCCCATATATTTGCCTGGCAAACTGTTATGTTCATTTCTATTTACATTTAAGATAAAAAAATTGAGTGCATTTGCATTATAAAAAGACGAAATTTGTTTTAAGTTCCAATTATATTCAATTAACTCAATTTTGTTATTTTTCCAAATCCACGCCGAAAAGTTGCTTAAACTTGCACCACCGTCAAAATGAACAAGCAAACTGTTTTCCTTAAATGTTCCAAAAAACGGAATACAACTGTAAACATGTGCAAGTTCGTGATTTAAAGCATAGCCATCTATTTCTTTATCCAACCACCAGCATTTTCCTTTTTCTATGTCGGTTTTTAAATCATAGTTTAAAGGAGCTTCAAAACGTATTTTTCCGTTTGCCGAAATGAATGAACGTCCTAAAATATTATCAACAAAAACAACATCATAATTATCCGAACTTACAAGTTTTTCTGATTTTAGAAGTTCGAATAAATTTTTGTGCATCGAATTATCGTGTTTTTTTCTGGTAGCACGTTCTAATTCAAGCATTTTAACAATATTTCCATTTTCCATATATACCAATGAATGGTCGTGAACATATTCAGGGTAACCATTATCGTTTATATCTTGGATTCCGTAAATTGCTAACGTTGATTTCATTAATAAATATTTGTATGGTTACATAAAATGAAAAAAGCCTTACAATTATGTAAGGCTTTAGGTGTACTAAATCAAGTATTTTGATTAAACTAAAATTACGATAGTTTAACATTTACTGCATTTAAACCTTTTTTTCCTTCTTGAAGCTCAAAAGTTACTTCATCGTTTTCTTTAATTTCGTCAACTAAACCAGAAACGTGTACAAAGTATTCTTTTTCAGATTCTTTATCTTTAATAAATCCAAAACCTTTAGTTTCATTAAAAAATTTTACAACTCCTTTATTCATTATATTTAAAAATTAAGTTCGTGGCAAATGTAAAAATAAAATTTGTATTAGTTTTATTTTTTTTAATTTTTTTTTCAATATTTTTTTCAATATTATGTTAAATTTTTATAAGAGATATTCTATCAACTATTTATATATATTATTTTTTTTCAAAATAATTTAATATCTCATCGACTTTTGAAATTATTTCATTCCTCATTTTTTGCAAAGTAATTATTTTGTCAGAATCAGAATTCAAATAATACCTTAATACTTGAAAATCTTTTAGCGTCGTTTTTATATACCAGTATGCAAAATGACCTGTAAATGGAAGTGTTAGTAAATAGACCCATTTAAACCACACTATATCAACAAAAACCCATGCTAAAACAAACAATATTAAGTAATAGAATGGATATATAAACAACCAGACCGAAAAAGTGATTGACGAAATAAAATTTTTGTCTTTAAGTTTGCGTGTTATCAATTTTGGAAAATTAAATGGTATAAAATTATTTATTTCACCATATAAAAACAACGGAAAGGTAACTAGCTTAAAAACAAATCGTAAAATTAGTTTAAGCCATGATTTTGGTTTTTCAAAAAGTGAATCTTTAAGTTTGTTTTTATTTAATCCATTGGTATATTCCTCAACTTTTTTGTTTAATTCTTCCATTTCCAATAAATTTTCTTCGTCGTAAGAATCTAGTGCTGAAATCAGTTTTTTATCTGCAATAAATTTATACTGAAAATTATTTTTTTGCAGATTTAAACGTTTGAGCATTGTAAAATCATAAATTTCGCGAAGATTATCGTATAAATTATAGAATTTATCATTTTCGATATTTATTATGAGAGGTTTAATACCATCGGCTACACGTTGTCTGACTTCGTTATGTGCTGCGTTAGGATTTTCGATAAATTCTTGTTTTAAATCGGCAATCTGAAATGGTTTACCAAAGTTTAACAATAATATACTTCTGAAATTAAAATAATTACTGTAATTAACTCCAAAAGGAACAATGTGCAGGTTTAATTTAAAATCAGAATCTTCTTCGGCTTGAAAAGCAATTCTGGAAATACCTTTGTGTATGGTTCTTAATTTTCGTTTTCCTTCGTGATTAGCTTCTGGAAAAAGTCCCAGAATTTTTTTATTCTTAAGAATATCAACATTTTTCTGAAATATTTCTTCATTTTTTTTCAAACTTTCTTTTCCATCTCTAATTCTGTAAACTGGTAAAAGTTTGTGTGTTAACAATATTTTCATTATTATCGGATTTGTAAAAACATCAGAACGTGTTAAAAAAACAGGTTGCCAGTTTTTTGCACAAATCACTGCCATAGCGTCCATTATTGCATTCTGGTGATTTCCAACAAATATTATTGCTTCATTTTCTGGGATATTCTCTAATCCTGTAACATGTACTTGTTTATAAAAAAGACTATTATGTGCAAATGCAATAAAATATCTTCCTATTTCATAAATTAAACTATATTCTTCTATTTTTTCAAAACTCATAATAAAAACTTTTTTATAAATCGGATTACGAATTATTTAATCATAATAATTTTAAAATTTTCGATTGTTGTTTTTGTTTTAAGCTGTGCTATAAAAATATTGCCATTTAAATTCAAACCTGTTGTTTTGTAAGGCTCCCAAAGTAAACTATATTTTCCGGATTTCATTTGTTCATTAATCAAAAATTGTACTAATTTTCCGGTTATATCATAAATACAGAGAGTTACATTTTCATCATTTTGGAGGTTGAATTCAATTGTTGCGAACTGATTCATTGGATTTGGATAACATATTAAACTGTTATAAACTTCAATTTCAGGTTCGTGAATAGAAGTTAAAATGTTTGAAGAGTTTGGTGTTGGTTGTGAGAAAAATTGTAGGTTTTGTTCTCCGTCTTCATATCTTCCGTAAGAAATATCAGATGTTTGTAAGCCAAATGTCAAGGAGTCTGCATAATATTGCATACCTTCAAAATAAGATAATCCAACAAATTCGCCACCTGCTCCAAGTTTGAAGTTTGTGTGGAGTAGTCCTTCATTTATATCATTATCAGCCCAAAATACTTTATAGCCATAAGGTTCAATTGTTGTTAAAGTTTCCTCTGTTGCCGGAATTTGCCATTTGAGAGGAACCGATTTATCATCGGTTAAAAAATATCCGGCAAGGTTAACTGCATAATTGTTTGAATTGTAGATTTCAATCCAGTCGTCAAAACTTCCGGCTTCGTCACTGTAAGTTAATGTGTTTTGTGCCATTATTTCGTTGATATACAAACCTTCTGAAAATGTTCTTTCTTTAAAATAAATTGTTATATCGGTGTTTTGTGTAAAAAAAGTATCTATTTCTGTATTATCTGAATATGTGGTGGTTATATTTGAATATTGATAAGTTGCTTTTAGAAATAAGTTAAAACTTATATCAGAACTTGTATAATCAGACTGATGTATTTCAACAGCTATAATATTTTCACCTTCAACAAGATAATTAATTGGAATAACAAAATTATTAAATACTGTTTCTTCTAATCCGCCAATAATTCCAGAAGAAAAAGTTTGATAATCAATTGGTACATCAATCGGCATATTTGTTCTTAATATTTCATTTCCGTTCAGGTAAATTACAGCACCATCATCTCGTAAGATATTTAATTGCAAATCAACAATATTAGTTACATTCTGAACATTAAAAGTTTTGCGGAAATATGTTGTTGTATATTTGACTTCTGGATTTTCGCCATAGCTAATAACTGTATTTTCATCTCCATCGCCGTAACCAAATTCTGCAATTCCGGTATTCCAATTTTCGTCATTAAAAATTACTCCATACCAATCAGTTCCCTGATTTGAACCGTTGTCCAAATATTTCCATTGCGAATTTTGTTCGATTAATGTAACATCTGTAGGCAAACTTGTTGCAAAACTCCATTTATCTAATTCATATCCGGCATTTGGTATAGCTTTTAAGTTAATTTGTGTGTTTGAAAGGTATGTTCCTTTTGTATATTTATTAATATCAATAACATCGTTAACTAAAATTGTTCCTTGATTTTCTTCTGTTAAATTATAATTCAGCGAAATGGAATTATAACCAAATTGCTGGTCAATCCAGTTAAAACGGTCTTGTAAAAATTGTTTCATAAATAAAATTTCTTCTTCATAAGTATTTCCTATAAAATAGTTGGGCCATACATAAGTTCCTAAAATCTGCCATTTTTCGAAATTCCGTGCTTGAGCTTCGTTCAAATATTCGGTATAATTATCTATGGTTGAATTAATAAAGTCGGTATTTAAATAATTCTGACGCAGATTAAACCATCTATCTGCACATAATTGCCAAAAAATAGGATTATTTTTTAACTGTACCCAATAATATGTCATTGTATAATCATAAGAAATTAAATCGATATACCAACCAGTTGGCTCCCAACCTTCTAGATAATCTGCATTTCCTGATGATAAATTATAATCCCAAATAGGTGAAGCTTCCAGTTTCTGGTTTTTATCTTTGTTAAAAAAAGTACTTAATCTGTAACCATCAATATTTTTAAATGCTTCAACCATTAAAAAATTATCTACAAAAGAAGTATCATTAATATAATTCTGAAAACCTTCTCCGCCTGAGTTAAGCGTAGTTTCAAGCTGATTTAAATAATTTTGAATCCAATTAATTTGCTGATTTGTAATATTTTCTTCTTTTGGATATACTGGTACAAAACTCAAACCCGATTGTGTCCAAATCATCTGATTTCCTCTGTCGAATTTAAAAATATATCCTCCCGAAATGTCAGGCTGTGTGTCATCAAAAACTTCCAGATTACTGATATTTACTCTATTATCATTCTTTTTTACATTTTCAACAAGTACATAAACACCCATATATTCGTTATTTAGAAATAGTTCACAATACTTTGTTCGAGGTGAATAATTTCCTAAAAATCCAGATGTCTGATAAGCCAAAACATCTCTAATTAAAGTTTTATCACAGTATGGAGCATACAAAATCCAGTCACTTTCAGCGGGTAAATCAAGTAACTTAATGTCAATATCTTCATCATAACAATTCTGAGTTTCAATTTTGTACTGTTTCTTAGGAAAACCCTGTGATGATGAGCCTCGTACTTGTATAGAAATTTGATTATCAAAATCGTTTATCGTATTAAGTTCTCCACTCAAAACAGCCATGTGAGCATTAATACTTGGATAATCTGGAATATCTTGTCCTCCGGTATTTATGCTGATTATTGGGATTGCAGGTGTAAAATTATTTTGAGGCAGATAATATGTTTCGGAAACTACATCACTTGGCAAATAGTTTCCTCCATTAAAAGCAATTGCTCTGATTGTTATTAAGTTGTTAATTGTAAATGGTATAGCATATAAATTTGAATTAATGGTAGGTTCTGTTCCATCAGTTGTATATCTGATTTGAGCTGTGGCAGAAGCACATGTAATTGACACATTTATAGAGTTTTGATAATATCCGCCTTTTAATGAAAATTCGGGTAAAGGTGTAATTCCTGTAAAAGAATTTGAATTGTTAGATTGTGACGGCGTTGGACTTGAAAAATAATTTATTACAGAATTTCCATCAGGTTTTCTTCCAATAGAAACGTCAGCAACCTGAGATCGAAATGTAAATAAATCGGATAGCGAATTATCTGGTTTATAAAGTGCAAGCGTTTCGCCAAAGCTGCTTAGTTTAAAATTTGTATGGATTCCGATAAGAGCTGTATCAAGTTCGTCAGCCCATACTATTAAATATGAATTTGCTGCAATTCCAAGTCCAGTCGGAAAAGTCCATTTATCTGGTTTACTGATATTATCTGTTAAACTATAACCGGCTAAGTTTATGTATTGATTACCTGAATTATAAAGTTCAATCCAGTCCGAATTTCGGTAAGTATCCGGATTTGTATTTGTTGTTATGTTTGAAGCCAAAACTTCATTTATAAAAATCTGAGCTTCAATGCTCGAATAATTTAATAGAATGATAATTAATATCGCCAATTTTGATTTGATAAGTGAGTTCATACAATAAATTTGTTATATTAAGGAACAAAGTTAATTAAATAGGAATAAAATTCAATTATTTTACTGATTTTCTGAAAAACTTTAATCTTTTTCGGGTTCTTTAATTTTCAAATTGAAAATAAACAATATTTTTCGTAATTGCACAATTAATTCAAATTATTGATAAAAGTTTGTAAAATAAATTCATTGAAATGATGTAAAGTGGCTTAGTTATTGTTTTTACAAAAACTATTTTTATTTAATTAACTTTTATTAAAACTTCAATAGTTTTTAATATCTTTAAAAAATTATTTAGTAATATAAAATCATTTTTTTAACCAGTTTTGTAAGAAATTATCATCAAAATAAAGATATACAGAAAAAAAATATTCAAAATTTTAGAACAAACAATTTATCAAATGAACTAAATTTCTATTAATCTCTAAAATATAAATACTATGAAAAACTTTACAATTAGAGCAAAATTACTTATTAGTTTTATTTCAATTGCAATCCTTGCGGGTGTAATTGGAGTTATTGGTATCACTAATATTAGAACAATAGACGAAGCAGATACTTTTTTGTACGAAAGCGTTGTTGTTCCGTTAAAAACTTGTTCACAAATAGTTCGCGAAACAGATGAACTCGATATCATTGTTAGAAATGCAATTTTGTCAGATACAAATGACGAGGTTAAAGAAGACTTAAATCTTTTTGATGATGGTGTTACAAAGGTTGAAGATTTATTAAAAGAATATGAAACGTCAATAATTGATGACCAGGACCAGAAAAATTTTGATGATGTAGAATTACAATTCAAAAACTATACTGATAAAACTGCTAATCTGGAGAAATTAATTGATGTTAAAAATGATTCGCTTGCAGTATTATATTTAAATAATGAAATTGATAAAGCAAGTTCCGAATTAACAGATGCTATTGTTACATTGGTAGAGTACAACATCACTTCAGGCGATAAAATTGCTGATGATAATACAGCTCTTGCAAATTCATCTATTAATATGATGACAATCATTATTGTTATTATCCTTATTTTAGCAATTATTTTAGGGTTTATAATTTCAGGAAATATTCAAAACATTGTAAAATCAGTAATAAAACAAACCAACAATCTAGTTGATGCTGCAATTGCAGGAAAACTTGGTACTCGTGCAAATATTGAAGATATTAATTTCGAATTTAGAGATATTGCAATTGGATTTAATAAAACACTTGATGCAGTAATTAATCCGCTAAATGTTGCTGCTAATTATGTTGATAATATTTCAAAAGGAAATATTCCCGCAAAAATTACAGATAGTTATAATGGAGATTTCAATAATCTTAAAAACAATTTAAATCAATGTATTGATGCTGTAAATCTTTTGGTTGGTGATGCAAATATGCTTTCAAAAGCTGCAATTGACGGAAAACTTCAAACTCGTGCCGATGCAAACAAACATCAGGGCGATTTCCGTAAAATTGTACAAGGTGTAAACGAAACACTTGATGCAGTAATTGTACCTTTGAATGTTGCAGCAGAATATGTTCAGAAAATTTCTATTGGAGATATGCCTCATTTAATTATTGATAATTATAATGGTGATTTCAATACAATTAAAAAGAATATCAATGTTTTGATAAATGCTACAAACGATATTATTGAAAAAGCAAAACTTGTTGCAAAAGGCGATTTAACAGTTCAGCTTAAAAAACGGTCAGAAAACGACGAACTTATGATTGCTCTTACAGATATGGTTAAAGCTATCGGGTTTATTGTAAAAGAAGTTAGAGTTGCTGCCGAAAATGTTGCATCAGGAAGTGCCGAAATGAGTTCAACATCACAACAAATGTCGCAAGGTGCTTCAGAACAAGCTTCGTCAATTGAAGAAGTTTCAAGTTCTATCGAACAAATGACGGCAAATATTCAACAAAATACAGAAAATGCAAAACTTACCGAACAGATTGCTATTAAAGCAGCAAACGATATAATCGAAGGTAACAAATCGGTAGATATTACTGTAAATGCGATGAAACAGATTGCAGACAAAATTTCGATTATTGGCGAAATTGCATCAAAAACCGATTTACTGGCAATAAACGCCGCTATTGAAGCAGCCAGAGCGGGTGAACACGGAAAAGGTTTTGCAGTAGTTGCTTCTGAAGTCAGAAAACTTGCTGAAAGAAGTGCCTTTGCTGCCGCAGAAATTAACGAACTTTCAAAATCAAGTGTTTTAGTTGCTGAAAAATCAGGAATATTATTGAGAGAAATTGTTCCACAAATTGAAAAAACAGCTAAACTTGTTCAGGAAATTGCTGCTGCAAGTATGGAACAGAATTCAGGAACAAACCAGATGAATATGGCTGTAAATCAGTTAAACCAAGTTGCTCAGGTAAATGCAGCTTCTTCAGAAGAAATGGCTACAAGTTCTGAAGAATTATCATCACAGGCAGAACAACTTAAAGAAGTTATTTCGTTTTTCAAAATTGAAGACGATGGAAATATACTTGGAAAAGCAGGAAAACACAAATCTTCTAAAATTGATTTCAAAAAAGTAAATGTTGTACACTCTATTGGTGCAAAACATAATAACGATGAAAATTTAGATAATAAATACGAAAAATTCTAAACAAATTTTTCAATTCTATAACTCGGAATAATTTAATATTTGAAAATTTGTGAATGTGAGAATGTGAAAATTTGAAAATTTGAAAATTTGAAGCACTGTTAGTATTTTTATTAACAGTGTTTTTTATTGCAATTACAGTCGATTTAGAATGTTGAATTCATATCGATTCCAGACATAAATATGAACATTAAAACTTTATAAATATATTTTATTTTTATATATCACAGAAATACAACAATTAACAAACTATTTATTTTTTTGTATCCAAATAATTTTAAAAATTTTAAAAATCTTTTTACATTTATTCCGTTTTAACTTTTTTATACCAAAAATAATCTAAATAATCAATTACAAATTAATTAATAACAAAGGAGGAATATAAAATGAGAAAATTATTATTATTTAGCCTGTTAACATGTTTTGGCTTTATTCTTTATGCACAGCAAGATGTTATACTTCCGGTTGGAGGCAAAACTCAAGGAACAACAATTGTAACCCCTGTTGTGCCACCAGTTGATAATACAGTTGTTACAACAGATGTTACTGCTGATATTTGCTTAGATTGCTGGGATTATGATGTTGCCGAAAATCTTGTTAAAAAAACATTCCCATATTTTGAAACAGTTTATGGTGCAGATTTAGAATCTGTTAAAGAAGCAGCAAAAGAAAAAATTCTAGGTTATGCTTTTACTAATTATAAAGAGTACAACTACGGCGTTAAAATGGTTTTGCTAAACCATGCCGAACAGTTTATTAACATTAAGTTTGCCGATTATGTAGTTGCAACAAAAAAGAAAGAAAAAAAACTTGGCACATATAAGTTTTTTATAGAAGGTGAATATGCCGTAAACGAAAAACTTATTGAATGTATTGCAACTGCTATCGACGAGTATATGAGCGATAATGTGGTAGTTTTATATCACCCGACCGAAGCATTAAAAGATAAACCTTTGTTTGAAGAAGCCCGTTTAAGATTACAATCTGAATATGTTAATAAAGAATACAAAAGAACATCAGTACAAAATATTGATGTAATGCCTGTTTGTAAAGTTCAGGAAAAAGATACCGCTAGCATTAACTATTTCAGAGAGTTAATAAACTGTGTTAAAATGGAAAAAGGTATTGACGCTAAAATTGCTGTTGTGGTTCGCGGAATTGAAGTTCAAAAAGTTACTGAACCTGTACCCGGTACTTTTACAGCTTCGGTAGAAATACATACTCAGGCTTTTAATGCAAATACTAACTCTTTTGTAATGGACGAATACCGAACAATTCTTGGAGGAGGTCCAACAGAAAGAGCTGCAACATTATCTGCAATTTCGTTGATGTTTACTGAATATACCGAAGAATATATGCAGGAAGAAGCCGAAAAATATTATAACTATATAGCAGATGGAAAAGACTTATATGTTTTTGTTCCTGAATGTTATACAGAAGATGAAATGGTTGCTTTAAAGAAAAATATAAAAGCAGCAGGTTGTTCAAAATCAATTGCTGAAAATTCTGTAACTGGGGGTACCGAATTAAAATTCAAAGTTTGGATTCCTTTGCAATCAGATGTAGTTGATATGCTTAGAGAAGTAAAACCTTCATATTTCGGTAAACCTTTTGTAAGAGCAGAATATATCGAATTTGAATGTAACGAATAAAAAAGTATTTTCGCAAATAATTAAAATTAATCACTAATCATCAATAATTTATAATTTAAAATATATGGATATGAAAAGAGTATTATTATCTCTGATATTAATTGTCGCTTTTTTAGTTGGAAAAGCACAGCACATTGTTCCGGTAGAGATTTCAACTGACCCAAAGAATATTGAAATAGCTATTTTTGGTGCAGCAACTGCTGACGGTGGAACTGCTGGTTTTTTAGAATCATTAAACAGTAAAGGTGATGTTGGTTTTGTTTTAAATGCTTTAGTTCGCTCTAAAACTGGAAAATATGGAGTTAACATTAATTCAAAGCAATTTATTGTAAACTTTAATCCTGTTATTATGGACTGGAGTTCAATGGATTTGAGTGGTATTACAAAAACATCAATTGATAGTTTTTCGGTTCAGAGAATGCCTTTTGCAGAAGATTGTCTTCTTCATATTGGTTTTAGAAATAACACTATTGCAAAGTTAGAAAGAGGTGGTCCTGACCAACGACAAATGTTTAGTATGTGGGTTGATTTATTCTACAGACCTTATAGCTTTGAAAAAGCTGACGGAAATAGCTTTGGATTTCAAACATTTAACATCTTGGCTGGTTACCAGTATAGTTTTTTCAAAACAAACGTTCCTGTAATTCAAACTTTCTTAATTGGACTTTCTCCTCAAATTTGTTTTATGGGCGTAAATGAAGCACAAGCAGACCAAGATGCTTTAAGACAAGTTTATGGATACCAAAAATATGCAGGACAGAACTTTTTGGGTTTTGGTGCAAAACTTACTGTTCAAGTAAAACATTTTAATATTTTTATTGATGGACGTCAGTATGTTGCATTAGATAGTAAATATGCAGGACAAAAATTTTCGTCTGAACCTAATATTGTTGTAGGTGCATTCATGAATTTAAATTTCTATACCAAAGCACCAGCATCATCTACTACAGAACCTGATGTTGAAAACTGGGATTAGTCTTTAATTTTCATAACACATAATTTCACTGAGTATTGTAAAAAAACAAACTCAGTGAAAATCTATATAAATTTACCAAAATCTGACAAAAAAGTAGGCATATTTTCTTATTATAACTAAATTCGCTTAAAATTAAATTGTTTACAATTCATTACTAGTTTTTTTCAGTTATAAGTTTTTTCAAAATTATTAAAAAATAAGGTAAGAACTAAATCTTTGAAAAAAAAAGAGGCTCCTTAAAAATCTCTATTATAAAAATATTGCTTAATTAAATATTCAACTATGATAATTGATATTTAGTTGGTAATGTTTTCATTTTATTTCATTCGGAATAAACTCTTTATCATTGAGTAATTGAATAGATTGATTATTTTGTGTTAAAATTAAAAAACCAAATTCGTTTGCTTCTGAAATTGCATCTTCTTCAATTGTCATTCCAGCTATTGCACCAAATATCTTATATTGTTTATATTCAGGGAATAGGATTTTAAAATTCTTGATGTTTTTATAAAATTCCTGTAGATTTTTTTTCCTGAAATTATATTTTACTTCTATAATTAAAACTTTGTGTTGATTATATAAAACTATATCATATTGTCCCTGAACATTATTGCGTTTTTGTTTTAATGAAGCAATATAATCGAATTTCATTTTGCCAACCTGCAACGAATTTTCTAGTGCATTATAAAAAAATTCTTCTGCAACTTTTCCGTTACTGTCCGAAATACCAGACATATTTGCCGTTAATTCTTTAACCAACCTACTTGTTTCTTTAATTTCCTTATCGGTTTCCTTACTTCTTTTATCGTTGTCTAATACAAACTCCTGAAACTTTTTATCGGTTTCCTTACTTCTTTTATCGTTGTCTAAAACAAACTCCTGAAACTTTTTATCGGTTTCCTTACTTCTTTTGTCGTTATCCAGAGCAAGCTCCTGAAACTTTTTATCGGTTTCTTTACTTCTTTTATCGTTATCTAATACAAGCTCCTGAAACTTTTTATCGGTTTCTTTCATTTGCTCTCTGGTTTCCAAGAACAATTCTTTTATTTGTTCAAATGTTATTGTTTCCATTATTTATTTATTCAAAAATATATTACAAATATACAACAATCCCACCAAAAAACAAAAAGCAGAAACTTGGTTTGTCTCTTCTAATTTATTATCTTCAAAATCGCTTAATCAAACTTTTAAATTATCTATTTAATTGTAAGATAACACAAATATCTATTAATATTTCTAATCTAATTTAGCTTTACCAATTATTGAAACAAATTTAACAACTCAAATAAATGTCCAGATATTATCTGTTAAATACAAATTTTCAAACGGAAAATCAAAACTACTACCGTCATTTACAATTAAATAATCAAAAACAATATCACTTGCATTTTCTTTTTTTGTAATATTTGGGGAGTTTGTGATTTTGAAATGATATGCAGGTTTTATAAATTTGGATATTGCTGCAGATTCGCATATAACTATTTTATTTTCCATTAAGTGTGTTGAAAAATAATCAAAAGCAGAGCTTAGATTTTCTTCATCAGATTGTATGTAATATACTTTTTGAGCTCCTGAAATTAACATTTTTGAACTATCTTTCAAACCATTAAGATTATTTTCTTTGATTATCTCAAATTTTTCAGTTTTAACAATAACTTCCTGATTTTTATCTAAATCGTGGAAGTGTGGCGATATTTTTAGTCCGATAATTTGATTATTTCTAAACTTTTCTATAAGTCTGCATACAAAAGTTGTTTTGCCAACATTACGTCCTGTCCCACTAACGACTAAAATATTTTTAAATTCTTTTTGCATTGCTTTATATCTGATAAAAAAATATAATTTAAAATTATTATTCCAAAATGCGTTCTAATGTTTGCCGTAATTTTTTAATATTAAATTATGAGGTATATAATACAAAATGGTGCCAACTATCATTCCAACTAAATATCCATAAGGTAAGCCATTTGCAATAACTCCAACTGTAATTGCAATAAAAATATTTCTTTTATCGGTAATAATATCTTTAATTAATAAAATTAAGGCAATACCTTCAAACAGCAGAATTACTCCTAATATTGGTTTTGGAAAAATTTGAAAAATAGTAGTAGGATTAGCACTGAATATAAATCCAATAATTAAATAAAATATTCCGTAAATAAGTGTAGAACCGCCGGTTCTACCACCAAAAGTATAATGTCCTGCGATTCCACCTGAGCCATGGCAAGTTGGTATTCCACCGGCAAAAGAACTTAAAATATTCATAAAAGAATATGTCAAGGCTATTTTTTTTACTGATATTTTTTTATCTGGAAAATAATCTTTAACAAGCTGGTTTGTTGCAAATATCGAATTTCCTAAAGATAAGGGAATTTGTGGTAAAGCTAATAGTACAAAACCGGTTAATATATTGTCAAAAGTAATTTTTGGTAACGAAAATTGAGGCATTTGAAAAGTTATAGTTTTAATAATCGGTAAATTAAAAATAAAAGCATATAAAAATCCAAGTAAAATTATAAAAACGGCTGGAGGATATTTTTTATTTCCTATGAAAATAATTCCAATTGCGAAACTAATTGCAGCAACCACATAACCAATTACTTTATCGGCAGGAATATACTCTTTTAACGAAAGCAAACAAAGTTGCATTCCTAATCCAAACTGAATACCTCTGATAACTGTTTTTGGAATTATTTTATTTAAGTAAGTTATTAAACCTGTGATGGTTAAAATTAACATTAATATTCCAATTGCTAAACCACCTCCAAAAATAACCGCACTTGATATCTTTTGACTTATAACTATCAATGCTACAGCTTTTAGTGGTTGAACCGGCATTGGTAAACCATATATAAAAGACGTAAGAATTTGCATTATTCCAAATATTATAAAAATGCTCGAAGCATTTAAATCTGAAACAGATAACATAGCAACAATTAATGGTAAATCAGTCCCTATATCACCAAATGCTCCCGAAAATTCGTTACGGTTTATTTTTATTCTATCTTTAAAGATATTCATTGTTCTTTTTAATTATTTGATATATAATTAATTTTGATATTTTTTCGGATATTAAGTATTTATTATTTTGAAATTTTTAAAAATCCGCCACAAAGAAAATAAAAAACATTCAAACCTAAAATTTTAGGTTGTTTTTATATTTTTAGCTACAACTTAGTTTTGGGTAGAAAAAAAAGAAGAATGAAAAGGTTATTGGGAACGTTGTTGAAGAATTTTTTATTCAGATTAGTTAAACACAATGTTAGTTATATTTTAAAACAGTAAATTAAATACATAACACAAAGTGATGAATTACAAATATTTAAATAATTATTATTAAATGTTATTTTAGTCAAAGATGGTATTTATGATTTCAAAATTTAGTTTAAATTTTCAAAAAATAATTATCTGGCAATTTCGATTTTATATTTTTTGCCTTTCATCTTTTCGTTTTTTATTTTTATGATTAGTTTTTCAACTTTAGTTTTACTAACTGCAACAAACGACATAAAATCCATAACTTCAATAAGTCCAATTTCGTTTTTTACTAAATTTCCAACTTTTGCCAAAAAACCAACAATATCCATTTTACTTATTTTGTCCTTCTTTCCTCCACTTATATAGATAGTTATCCATTTGCTTGTTTCAGGCAATTTACAATTTTCAGTAATTTTAACCTCTTTTGGAAAAGGAGAAATAAATGACGGTCGTTTTTCATCTTTACTCATTAGTATATAAGCTGTTCCACCAGCATTCATTCTTGCTGTCCTTCCATTTCTGTGGGTAAAATCAACACTGTTAAGAGGTAATTCAAAGTGAATAATATTTTTAATATCAGGAATATCCAGACCTCTTGCGGCTAAATCTGAAGCTACTAAAAAAGTAGTACTTCCATTTCTGAAATTCACCAAAGTTTTTTCTCTGTCAATCTGTTCCAATTTACCATGAAAAAAAGCAGCATCTAAACCTCTTTTTTGTAATGAGTTAGCAACTTGTTCGGCAGTTTCTCTGAGATTACAGAAAATTAAAGTAGATTCTGCACCTAAAAAGCAAAGTAACTGAAAAAGAGCATTTGTTTTATCTTTTGAATCAGAAATTACGGTTTTCAGAATTAAAGCATCTGTAGTTTTTTCTTCTGTTCGTGTAAAATCTAATCGTTTTGGTCTTGTAATTCCAACAAACTCTGGAATAGTTAATTGTGATGTTGCCGAAACTAAAATTCGTTTTTCTAAAACAGGCAATCTCTCAATTATATACGACATATCTTCTTCAAAACCCATCGACAATGATTTATCAAATTCGTCTAAAATCAGGATTTTAGTATTTGTGAAATCAATTGTATGTCGGGTTAAATGGTCAAAAACTCTGCCCGGCGTTCCGATTAACAATGCTGGTGGTTCAGATAAATTTTGAATTTCAATACTGACTGAATGACCTCCATAACAAGTATTTACTTTAAAACCGGTTGCCATTTTTTTCCAGACTTGTTCAATTTGTAAGGCAAGTTCACGTGATGGTGTCAAAACTAAACATTGAATGCCTTTTATATTGTTATTGAGCAAATTAAAAATTGGAAGTAGAAATGCCAGAGTTTTTCCTGAACCTGTTGGAGCTAATAATAATAGTTCTTTTTCATCTTGAATATATTGATTTGCATCAATTTGCATCTGGTTTAAACTTTCAATTCCAAGATTCGAAAGTATTTTAGGAGAAATTTCGTAAGTTTTCATTATACAAAGGTACTAAGTAAATTGAGAATTGAAAATAATAATTGCAAGGCGATAATTTGTGAATAACTAATTATATTTTAAAGAATATTTTTGTTACAGAATTTTTTTGGAAAATATATTTTGAATTTCAATTTGTAAATCTGTAATATTACTATTATAACCTTCTAAATGTAAAGACGTTACAAATTCGTTGTGTGAACGACCTTTACGGTAATCTGGCTCTTTTTTTGGTTGCTTTAAATACTTAGAAATTAAATTAATATCTTCGTTTACATTTAAAACACTGTGATAAAACACCATACTTTTTTTACGGTAAATTGACGAACCTAATATTTTTTTATCACCTAGTGTTAAATCAGAAATTCCTTTTGATCCAATATTTTTAATCCCAACATTTTCAAGGGATTCAATTATAAGTTTATTGAAGATTATAAAATATTCCTTTGGTCTTTTTATCTCTTCATCAATAATTTTTGCGGAAATAACTAAAGTTTTTGGTGTAAGAATTACAGCCTCACCACCTGAATTTCGCTTTATGGTTTCAATATTATCATAATTCGCATTTTCTACATTTACAGATGTTTCAATGCTATTGCTTCTACCAAGTACAATATAAATCTTATCTGGAATCCAAACTAGGAAATCGGTTGTTTTATTATTTTCAATAATTTCAATATCAGGTATTTTGTAAATTGAAAGGTTCATTAATCAAATTTTTATCCCAATTATTAATATATCATCAACCTGCTCATAATCTTTGCTCATCCAATTAATCTTTGTTTCTTCAATTAATTGTTTTTGGGAGCTTAAATTATTATCATATATTTTTATAAGTAAATCTTTAAAACGTTTTGTTTTGAATTTTTCATTTCTTTCGCCACCAATCAAATCAATAAATCCATCAGAAAACATATAAATATTATCATTTTGTAATAATTCAAATTCGTGTGTTTCAAATTGTCGCTCTTTTAAATAAATACTAATAGGATTTCTATTTGGCTTAAATTCAGTTAATTCTTTATTTCTAGTAAGATAAATAGGTAAATTTGCACCTGAATAATATAAAGTGTTAATTACGTTGTCGATAGAACAAAGCGAAATATCAAATCCGTCTTTCTGGTCAGTGCTGTCACCTTTTTGATTAAGCAATTTTTTTACTGCATGTCGCATTTCGTTTAAAACTTGACCGGGCATTTTAGCATTTCTGTAAGTAACTATATCATTGAGAATTGAAATGCCGAGCATACTCATAAAAGCTCCCGGAACACCGTGTCCGGTGCTATCAGCAACAGCAATAATAGTATATTTTCCAAATATTTTAAGCCAGAAAAAATCCCCACTTACAATATCCTTTGGTTTCCAGAAAACAAAATGGTCGGCAAAAGTTGTATCAGCCCATACATCAGACGGAATTATAGCCTGTTGTATTCGGCTTGCATAAGTAATACTTGCAGTAACATGTTTATTAGCCTTTTGAAGTATGTCTCGCTGCTCGGTTATTTCAATATTTTTTTCATAAATTTCGTAATTTTGTATTTGCATTTTTTCGTTATAAACTTCTAATTGTTCTTTTTGTGTAAGTATTTCTTCTTTTTGCAATGATATTTCTGCTGTTCGTTTAGTTACAATTTCTTCAAGGTTTTTATTCTGATAATCAAGCATTATAGTCAATTCTTCTATTTGTGTGTAGGTATGCGAAAAATTTCGAGCTAAAACTATTGACTGTACAAAAATATAGAAAACAAAACCATACGGAAGTAAATAAATACTTTGTATAATTGTCATGCTGTAAAGTATATCGTTAATTATTACAGCAAACATTCCGATAAAAATACCAATAAAAGCTAAAAATGCTCCATTAACATTTTTAAAAGTTAAAATTAAAAGAAAAACTGAAAGATAAATAGTTGTGCCTAAAGTAAATAAATCATAAAATAATTTTATAGAACCATAAATTTTTACAGGTGTGAAAATAATGATAGCCATTATAAACGTTCCAATACTTACCAATATTATTTTCAATATCTTAGGAAAATATTGTTTGTATAATGATGCAAAAAACAGAACAAAAAAAGTAATACTCCCGTAACTTGAAAAATATTCTATAGTATTAATGATTTCAAAATTAATATGTGGAAACCAGTCAACTATTATTCTCTCGTTTGTTGCAAGACCTCTAACAAAATATACCAAAGCAGTTAATGCAAAAAAAAGTAATGACATTTCTTTGCGCCTCATTAAAAATAATCCAAAATGATACAAAGTCATAATCAATACTATACCAATAATAATAAAATTGATTATCAACTTGTTTTTATTGTCTTTACCAATTTGCTCCTGAGACCCAAAATAAATTTCGTCCCAGATTGCTCCTCTAGGATGTTCAAAGTTAGCGATTTGTAAAATTACAGGCAGATAAATGAATTTTTCAGAACTATCTAATTTATTAACAGTAAAAAACCGAGTAGAAGTTTTATAAATTCCAAAATAGTTTTCTTTTTTATCTGAAACTTTGCCTATTTCTGCAACTAACTTATCGCCAATCCAAAGTTTGTATGATAATGAAATATCTCTAATGTTAATTGCCAGATTTTGTTCTTTGTTTAAAAGTTTTATGTTGAGGCGATAAGTACAATATCCAATGCCTGAAATTTCTTCATTATCAACTATTTCACCATTCCAAATGCCTGGAACTTTTACATAATTTTTTCCAATAGAATCAATATTAACAAAATCCTCAGGTTCTAGTAATTGCTTCCAATAAAATTCCCAATCTCCATTTAATGCGATTACTTTATTTTGTTCAAAATCAATATTCGAAAGGTCAATTATACCTTTTTCTGCTACTTTTTGAGCAAAAATTATATTAATATTTGCAAAAAAGTAAAAAGTAAAAAAAATGATAACTAATATTTTTTGTTTAAAAATCATTAAATAATAAATATATACAAAATATCGTTATGAAAATTTTTTTGAGAAATCTGAAAATAATTTTCAGAAAAATCAAAGATAAAAGTAAAAAAAAAATAAATATATAAAAATTATAAATTTAAAATTAAGTTCTTTTAATTTGTATTTGTTAGATATTGCTATAAAATTTAATAAAAAATAATTTTATAAATCTTTTTTTTTAATTAATCAGCATAGATTAAAAAATTAAAGAATGAAGAATTTCGCTCATAATATGTTAAAAATTAATATTTTATAAACTCATAAGTAGCAATTTACATTTTTTTTTTTGAAAATATTTCGACTTTAAATATTTATTTGATTTTTAATCTTCGAATGAGTATTTTCAAAAAAAAATTGCTTTTATGTATTATTTAAAGCAAATTTGTTGTTTCATAAAGTAAAATCAAACCAAAAATAACCAAAAATACAAACTTATGAATATAAAAAAACTAATTACAATTGTTTTTATTTTCATGTGTACTTTTTCTTTTTCGCAAACAACAATTTCAGACGGACAGAAGGTTACAGGAAAATGGACAAAAGCTAAATCGCCTTACACTCTTGAAGGTGAAGCTGTTATAGCAGTAGGTTCAACACTTACAATTGAACCGGGTGTTGAAGTAAAATTTAAAACCGGACTTAATAATATTTATACTTTAAAAAGCTTTGACATTGGATTTCTGAAAGTTAATGGTACATTGATTGCAGAAGGAACTGTTTCAGAACCAATACTTTTTACAAGAAGTGGTGTATCAGGAAACTGGGGAGTTATATTATTTACAGGAAGTTCAACAAGTTCATCGCTAAAATATTGTAAAATTGAAAATGCAGGTTCAATTGTTAACGCAATTGACATGGTAAATTTTTATGGTGCTTTATCTTTCTACAAATCAACAGGAACTGTTGAAAACTGTGAAATTGTAAATAATTCAGTAACCGGAATTTCATGTATCAGTTCTGCATCTCCAACTATCAAAAATTCTGTTATTTGCAATAATTTAAACATTGGAATTTACTGCTACAGTTTAAGTAATCCTGCTATCACAAATTGTACTTTTGCAAAAAACGGCTGGCAGGGAATTTATGCAATAAGCAATTCGTCGCCAACTATAAAAAATTCAATATTTTGGGATAATACAAAGGAAAATAGTTTTGGTTCAGCAAACGTATCTTATTGCTTAATTGAAGAAACTGCTTTAAGTGCAACTGCTTCAAATAAAGGTAATAATATATTTGCTACCGACCCGCTTTTTACAGATAGTAAAAATGCTGATTTTTCGTTAAAAACTTCTTCTCCATGTATTGGGAAAGGTGCGAGCTCTGCAAATATTGGAGCTGAAATAACTAAATCTCAAACAACTAAAGTCGAAGACAAAACTACAAATGTCGTGGTAGTTGCTGATGACGCTTATTTACAATATTATGCAAAAGAAATACAGGCTGATTTTGATGCTTCAGGTCTTTTTGCCGCAAAAGGCGAATTTGAAACAACTAAAATTTACGATGCCCGCGTTATTAAAGCAAATGCTTATAAAAAAGAAGTTTATGCAAAATATAAATTAAAATATGATGAATTAGCATCAAAAACACAAAATACAGCTAATAAAGAACTTGAAACAAAAATAAAAGATTCATATACTGAATTTAATATTGACTTTTTTGATATTGGAACTTATAATGCAGACGAACAGACTTTTTTGGTAACATTAAAATTTACTGCACCTAAGAGCAAAGAAACTAATTTGTTATCAGAAAATATTGTTGTTGCAATTGATGAAGCTCCAAGTTTTAAGCAAAACTCAAAAAAAATAAAAATTACTGCAATAGAACAATTACTTGAAGATGGTAAAACTTATGAAGTATTTAATATTCAAATTATTCATCCGGTTACCGGAACAATTTATCCTTTCGGATTACAAAAAGTCCCTCTTTATATTGATGATGAAAATTCGTATGACGTAGTTGTTGACGACGAAGAACTTAATGGAATACCAAGTTTATCGGCAACAATTAAATTAGTTGAACCATCAGGTAATAATTTACTTGATGCTGAAGAATATGCAAACCTTGAATTAGTTATCACAAATTCTGGAAACGGAAGTGCTATTGATGTTAATGTTAATGTTTCAACAACAAAAGAACTTGGGTTTACATTCGATAAATTAATTAACATACCAAAAATAAAAGCTGGAGAATCTGAGACAACTTACATTAACATCAGAGCTGATAAAACGCTGACTAACGGTGAAATAACTTTTAATATAAAATTTACCGAACAACGTGGTTTTCCACCTGCTCCTATAAAAATTACAATTGGAACACAAGAACTTAAAACCCCTGAAATTGAATTTATTGAAGCTGGTATTACTGAAGAAACAGGAGATAAAGACAATATTATTGAAAATGGTGAATTAATATATGCAACTTTGTTAATCCAGAATATTGGACAAGGTGTTGCTGAAGATGTTACAGCAAATATAATTATTGGAGATAAAAATATTGTAGCAGTAAAAACAACTACTTATCCATTAATTCAAGACCTTGAAAACTTTGAACCTGGTGAAGCAAAAAAAATTACATTTTATTTTTCAGTCAACTGGGTTTACGAAGGTTCTGATGATTTACCTATTGAAATTCAACTTAGTGAATCTAAAGGACTTTATGGTGGAACTTTTCCTCTTGGTCTCAATATGAGTTCTCAAAGTCTGGCTACAAATGATGTAAAAGTTGAAGGCGTTTATGGAGAAGATGTTAAAATTGAAGACGCTAGTTTAAGTGTTGATGTTGACATAAATATACCCACGACAGCTACCAAAAACAGCTACAGATATGCACTAATAATTGGAAACGAAAATTATTCTGAATATCAGAATGGATTAACTGCCACAGCTGATGTTGAATATGCAATTCATGACGCACAGGTTTTTAAACAATATGCTGTAAAAACATTAGGAGTGCCAACTGAAAATATTATTGAACTATATGATGGTCAGAGATATGAAATGGAAAGAGATATTGCTGCCTTTGCAAAACTTGCGGAATTTTCAAACGGAAAAGCTGAATTAATTGTTTATTATGCAGGTCATGGTTTTCCGGATGCCGATACAAAAGAAGCATACATAATGCCAGTTGATATTAGTGGTGCTGATGTTATTAGCGGTATTAAACTTGCCGATTTTTATGAAAAATTAACTCAGTTTCCGACCGAAAAAGTTACAGTATTTATTGATGCATGTTTTAGTGGTGGTGGTAGAAATGAAGGACTTGTAGCTGCACGCTCTGGTGTTAGAATTAAAACAAACACAAGCACTTTAGCAGGAAAATTAGTAGTATTTTCAGCAAGTTCTGGCGAACAGATTTCTCTTCCTTACAAAGATAAACAGCATGGTTTGTTTACATATTTCCTTTTAAAAGCAATGCAGGAAAATAAAGGCGAAATGACTTATGGCGAACTAGCCGACTATATTCTTGAAAAAGTTCAGATAAATTCAATTACAGTTAACAAGCAAGAGCAAAATCCAAAAGTTAATGTAAGTGAAGAAGTTGAAACTGAATGGGAAACATGGGAATTGAATAATTAATTATTTTTATAAATAATAATAAAAAGCCTGTAACAAAATATTGTTACAGGCTTTATTATTTTCTGCAAAATTATTTTTCAATCTTCTTTGAAATCCAACCTTTTTTTCTAAAATATTTATATCCGAATATTATTATACAAACAAATAAAATCAAAGGCCACAAATTAAGTAACAAAACAAAAAACTGTAACATAAAATCCCATCCAGATTTTATTGATTTATAAGCACTTCTAAAGAATGGAGGTTTATAAACAGATAAATCTGTATTTTTTGCTTTTTCGTTGCAAATTGATGCAGACTGATACATGTTTATTGTAATTCGGCTGTAATCAATTTTATCTTGAAGTGTAAAATTAGCAATTTTATCATCAATTGCTTTTTCTCCAAGGTTAGAAGCCTGTTGTTCAGCATTTACAATATCGTTTATGTTTTTACCCTTTTTGTCAACTGCATTATTTATACGTTCTTCGTAATATAATTTATTAATGGCTTTTAGTTTATTTCTTAAAAATGAAATTGAAACATCTTCAGTAGTTATTTCTCTGTAATCTAAGTAAATATAAACTTTTGATAATTCTTTCAAAATATTATCAAAATTCTGTTTTGGAACTATAATTGTCATGCTATTAACCACATAATACTCATAGACTCTAAGTACAGAATCTTCAGACAATTCAATTTCATCACTATTTGTTTGGTAACTAGTTAATTTAGATAATGATGTGTATCCATCATATTTTCTGGCAAGGTCTTCAATAATTTCAGTAGTCTTTTCAACATTCTGAACTTCAAATTTTAACGATGCAATTTTAATTATTTTTTTATCGGTTAATTTAAAATTCAAATACGAAGTATCAGTTAAATCGTCAGATGTTGAATTGGTTTCAGTTGCATTTGTGGTTTCACCTGTAACATCTGAATTTGTTGGAGCAGTAGATTTTGTGTTAGTTTCGTCTTTTCCTTCACTAACAGCTCCTTCTGTACCATCATACAAAACATCATCAGTTTTTTCTTTGCTCTTATTTTGTTCTTCAGAATATACATATTCATTTACAGAACTATAATCTTTTGATTCGTCTTTTGAGTTTTTACATCCCATAAAAACAAATAAAATACTAATAATTAAATATTTTTTCATAGTTTTAGTTTTTAATAAGTTAAGTAGAGTTATTCAATATTTTTTTAATTCAATAAATTAAATATAATTCTAAAAGTTAATTGATTTTTTTATAATCTTGTTTTCGCTATTTAGATACAAAATTCAAACAATTTCCATAAAACAGAAATCAGATTTAGGCTATAAAATTGCAATAAACTAGTTAACCTTTGGTTTTCTTTTAATTATAAAAAAATGATTTTACAAAATATTTTTTTTCAAACAATTTTGAATATTATAAGTAAAAAATTAAATCAGTAATAAAATTTTCTTATTTTTGTTAAAAGTTTATAATTAAAAGCCCACTAAATTTAAAAATTGATAAATTTACAAAATTTACATTAAGTTTTTTGATTTTTTTGAAAAATAAATATTTGAAGAATGAATTTGAATGTTGAACAATATCATAATCCAAACGAAGGAAGAGGCTATGGAATAGGAGGTTTAGTATTAGGCATAATAGGTTTGCTTACATCATGTATTCCAGTTGTAGGTCTTGCTCTTGGATTAATTGGCTTGATTGTAAGTATTATAGGTTTTTCAAAAGCAAACAAAGCAAATGCCCGAAAACAACTTATTATTGCTGCCATAATTATTTCTCTAATTGCTTCTGTTTCAGGAGGAGGATTTTTATATTATTATGTCAGAAATATTGATAAAGATTTTATAGATAATTTTAACAATAATTACAACAATAACAACAACGATATGTTTTTTGACCAAAACGAAAGATTAAATGAAATAGACAGAAATTTCGATTCGATGCAACTAGATGAAGATGAGTTTAATAAACTAAATAAAAGTATGAATGACAAAAATAATGGTCCGGGTTCTGCTCCAATAGAATAATTTTTTTTATTAACATAAATATTTCTAATTTTATAACTTCAAATTTTTTACAAAACTTTTTTTTGATTATCCGATAAATTATGAAAAATATACAAATACTTATTTTATTTTTTGCTCTATTTATAACATCTTGTGGAGATGACTTTGAACGAATTGTGATATCAAGTTATTCAGATGGTACACCTTTAAAAGTTGGAGTTTACACGTGGAAAGGAAACTCTCAGATTTTGATAAAAGAAATAAATTACTATCCAAATGGCGAAATTGAAACAGAAGGCGAACTTAACGAAAAAGGAAAAAAACATGGTAAATGGACATACTGGTACGAAAATGGTAAAAAATGGATAGAAGAAAATTACTCTGAAGATATAAGAAATGGAGATTATACAGAGTGGTATATGAGTGGCGAAAAGAGTTTTAATGGTGAATATTCAAACGGATTTCCGTCTGGTACATGGACTTTCTGGAATGATGAAGGGAAAAAAACTAAAAAACTATATTACGAAAATGGCGATGTGATAGACGAAAAAACCTATTAAACTTGAATTTTATATTCAGATTTGCAATAAATCTTATTATACTTTACAAATCAGAATTTTAAAAAAAATAGGTATAATACTTGTAGAAATTTACCTTGTATTCTCTAAAATAATTATTTTAAAAGAGTAATACATTCATAAAAAAAACAAATAACTTAAACCTTTATTTTGAAAACCTAAAAAATGAAATTACTAACAATAAAATTTTAATCAGATGAAAATAAAAAATATAATTTTCTTTTTTCTTTTCGCTTTATGTCCTTTGTTTTTTCCGAATTGTAAATCTGATTCTGGACAACATGAAAAAAGCTATGATTCAATAGCATTAGACGAAACAGAATATTTTAAAAATATCAAACCAACCGATTTAGATGCTATAAACGAGGTAATTGAAGGTTTCTCTTCACCTGTTGAAATGGCTGCCGTTATACAGAATTTGGAAATTCCGTTTGCAAAAAAATATCTGGTTGATACAAAAGTTGTTGAAGATTATGATACTAACATTAAAAAAGCATTGGGACTTGGATTAATAAGTGCTGATATGGGTTATTTAAATATCTACCAAAGAACTGCTTTAATGGTAGAATATTTACTTACAATTAAAAATTTATCTGACGATTTAAGTATTGGTCAATTTTTTGATTTTCAATCTTTAAAACGACTTGTCGATAGTTCGGATAATATGGATTCTCTATTATTTATGACTACAAATAGCTTCTTTAAAATGGACCAATATCTGAGAGATAATCAACGAAGTTATTTGAGTGCATGTTTGGTTACAGGTGTTTGGATTGAAGGTTTTTATCTTTCAACTCAAGTTGCTAAAGAAAATATTAACGGCGAATTAAAAGACCAGATTGGAAGTCAGAAAGAAATATTGACAAAATTAATTCATGTTTTAAATATTTTCAGCGAACATCCTAGTTTTAAAAAAATTGTAATTTCTTTTAAAGAACTCGAAACTGTTTTTAATAATGTTACAATCAATATATATGATACTGAACCCATTAAAGTTGTAACTGGCGGAGGTATAACATATTATCCAAGCCAAAAAACCGAAATTGTTTATTCTGACGAAACTTTACAGCAACTTATTATAACCACAGAAAAGGTAAGAAACAGCGTTTTAAATTTAAAATAAATATATCTTAAAATTTACTGAAAAAGCCAGATTATTAATATGTCTGGCTTTTTTTTGTTAGAATATAATTGTTTTATATGTCTGTTTTTAATCTGAGAAATTGTGAGAATAATTTAGTATCTAAAATTAACTCGCAAATCAATAGCTAATCAACAAATTGCATTGCATAATATTTAGCAGTAAGTGGTTCTCCAGTTGCTTTTTCAATCATTGTATTCCAGTAATATCTTCTGCCTTGCTCAAAAATGTTAGTTTTTAAGAAATTCCCCAGTTCTTTGTTATTTGTCAAACTCATGTTATTTACATTTTCGGATTTTATAACATTTTCAGCAACATAATAATATAACTGTGAAGCAAATAATTCGCCTAGTAAATAATTATGATAGTAACAAGGAACAGTAGCAATATGTATTTTTGAAGCCCAATCTGCTGCACCATCGTTATTATCAGGACGTTTTAAAAGCTGATATTTTTCTACCAAATCCCACCAAAGTTTGTTTATATCCTGTTCCGGATTTTCGTACATTCCTTTTTCAAAACGGTACATAACTTGTGCCCAGCGACTAAATACAAGTTGTTCGAGTCTTAGAGTATTAAAGCAATCTGTCGAAATTTTTGCTTTTTCTTCGTCTGATATGCCGGTCATATCCTGTATCCATTGCGGATTTGATGCCAAACGTCCAAAAAACATTGCAATTGCCTCTGTTGTAAATGTATGTGCGGCTTCTCTGAGTAAATATGGAAGTTCCATATCTAAATAATAATCATAAACACCATGTCCAAGTTCGTGCATTTGTGTGTTCATCCATTGAGCGTTAGGTTTAATATTGCAAACAATTCTTACATCTTTGCTACGGTCAATATCGGTACAATAAGCATGTTGGTATTTACCTTCTTTTTCGTATAAATCGCTGTTTTTTAAAATACTATCAACCTGAAGTCCAATTCCTGAATAAAATTTTCTTGAAATTTCTACAATATCTTGATTTTTATAGTAAGTATCTAAATCTATTTCGTAAATTTTTGGAGCTTCCTGAAAAAATCTGTTTTGATAATGCCATGGCATAAGTTTTTCTTTTGCTATATTATAACGTTTTGCAAAATATTCATCAATTATATCTTTTTCTTTTGCAAAAGCATCTTTTGTTAATAAATCCAATTCATCAAAAAGCTTTTCGACTTCTTTTGGGTCTTGTTCGTTCAAAGTTAAACTCATTTGATGATAATTATCGTAACCCAAACTTACAGCTACTTCGTTTCTTTTTTTAACAAGTGCAATTACGTCATTAGCAACTAATTTGCCTATTTCTTTGCTTGCTCGCCAAGTTTGCTCAAGTTTTTTACTATCTGTTGATGAAGTTAGAAGTTCTTCAAGTTGATTATCAGTCAAAGTATCTTTACCAACTACGGCTCTGAATGTAGAATATGTGTTTTCTATTGCTGATTGCATATTTATAAGCTCTTCTACTTTTGATTCGTCAATTTGTTTATCAACATAATCTGTATAAAGTAATTCCAGTTGGCGATTTAAAAGTTCATCAGTAATCTGACCAGATTCTTTAAATTTTTTAATCTTTTCAAAATCTTCTTTACTTGTATAAATTTTTTCGAGTTCAAATTCCAGTTCAGCAGCCTTCTCATAATCTTCATCTTTACCCGAAATTGAAGCATTAAAATAAGCTATCCCATAATTTCTTTCGAGTTCAGAAACTTTGTTTACATGTTCGGTTAAAAAATCAGTTAATTCTTTGTTCATGTCCGTTTTTTTTGTTTGGTTACAGTTAGTGAGTAAAAAAAAGGAAAAAGTTAGTAAGGTAAAAAAAACAAATCTGTTATTCATTTTTAAAAGATTTTAGTTATTAAATATTAGTTATTTACATGATTGTAGCATTCAAATATTGTAAAAATAAAAAAGCTACATTTCGTTGCGAAATATAGCTTAAAATAATAGATATTATAATGATAAAACTCATTCCATTTCAATTAATTCAAACGGCACTTTAATCATTTCGGCAAAATCTTCTCCTGCGTTTTGAAGTTCTTCATCATCTTCGTAATAAAACCATTTTATTTTTACATCTGCACCTGTTTTTCTTATATCTTCAAGCCTTTGCATAATATTTAGCAACACTTTTGAAGAAGCAGTATTATAATATGAAAGTTTAAATTCAAAAATAGTTTCTTTGTTTGGCTCTTGCTTATATGCTTCGAGCCAGTCAATTATAGGTTGGTAGAATTCAATAGCATCTTCGGGACAGGCTTTTCCTGTAATTTCGAAAATTCCCTTTCTTGCATCAAGTACAACACCC
>Ga0316608_1000112_pt1 | contig 42654 bp, 28 predicted proteins | sample MIS2016152B_MG_FD_207673 | JGI IMG/M metagenome (GOLD analysis project Ga0316608, IMG submission 207673) | Microbial mat bacterial communities from Middle Island sinkhole, Lake Huron, Michigan, United States - MIS.2016.152B | ecosystem: Environmental > Aquatic > Freshwater > Lake > Sediment... | reverse complement strand
TAAAAATCTTCGCCTGCTTTTCTTTTATTCATGCCACCTTGTTTACAATAGGTTGAAGCTCTTACTGCCATAGCCGACCCAACAGTGTGATAAGCATAGGGGAAACCACTGTTTTGCATGGATATTTTCAGATAGCGAAGATGCGCTTCGTATTTTGCAATAGCAACATACTGTTCTTGTGGAAAGTCACCCGAAAGCGGATGCTCAAAATGTACGGAGCAAGCACAAAATTTAGGATGCTGCAAACGTAAACGAAAGAGTTCGATGAAATAGTTGGGTGAACAAATTGCATCGGCATCAAAACATGCAATTATTCCATTTTCCACTTCAAGCGAATTGAAGCGGAAAATAGCTTCATCCATTCCAATTTTACGCGCCAATCCTGCTCCGGCGTGTTTTTCAGGTAAATCTTCAAAAATTATTGGGTAAAATTGAAGGAAATCATCATTCTGATTTACCATCCAGTTTTTTATTTGAACAAGCGTTCTGTGATTCTGATTCTTTACTTCTTCTGAAGCCGAAACAGAATGATTTATCACAATGATTACTTCTACTTTACAAGGTGGTCGTTCACAATGGTACAGGCTCGAAAGCGAATCGATTACCATCCATTCATTCAGGCATGGTATAACCACAATAATACCTAAATCCTGCGTAGGTTTCACCTGTATAGAAGGCAAAAATAAAGCATGTTTTTTTAAATAATCATCAGCAAAAGCCATGTTTGATTATTTTTTGTCACTTTTTAAATACCTGTCGTTCAATCCTTTAATTATTTCTTCTGTAATATCCATTTCATCTGCAGCATAAAGGACTGTTGATCCCAATGCATAAGGGAGAATGAGTTTATATTTTTTCTCTACGGTATAGAATTTTAAATAGGATGAAATAGAATCATAGAGTTGTTTATTCAGTTCTCCTTCATCTTGCATAAGTTTTTGTGTCATTTGATCTCTCATTTGCATGAGTCGCTGTTGCTCTTCCAGAAGTTCCTTTTGGGTTGCTTCTGCCTGACGGGATGTTATAAGCTGTTTTTCCATTTTATATTGAAAATCGGCAGCACGTTTTTCAAGTTCCATAGATTTTGAATTCAGGGTTGTTTCCGATGATTTTTGCTTTTGCTCCAAAAGTTGTTTCAGCTCGTTGTAAAAAGCATATTTTTTGAACAAGCTGTCCATTCTAACATAAGCTACAGGAAAACTTCCATCCGCATTCAGCGTTGTTTTGGTTGTTTCGTTTTTATCTGTTTTCACATTTGCATCTTTATTTCCACAAGAAAATGCAAAAAAAGACAGAGTGATAGCAATTAAAAAAAGTGTTTTCATTTTACAATTATTTAAGTTTATTTAAATTACGATCTGTTTTTGAAATAAAGTACAGAAGAAATTTCTTCGCATGCAAAAGTAAAATGGATTTGATGTTATGCAAAAAAAAATGCTGTTTGGTTGAAATATATTAATGTTAAGAGCGATGAAAATTAATAAAGTAAACTTTTTAGATTCAATAAAAAATACGAAATTTGCAACCAAAAAGATAAAATGTACCGGACCATTTTTACATCAAAATATTTTGAAAATAAAGTTAAAAGCTTTAATATTGACAATATTAAAAATATCGAATATAAAAAAAGTGTTCTTAACCGTTGGATTACTGCAATTAAAACGGGTACTTTGCAAAATGCAAATGAAACGCAGATTGATATTACATTTCTTAATGATATTTTTGGCGAAGTACTTGAATATGAATATAAAGTTGAGAACTCAATTAAAAATTTACTACCAAAAGCAAATATTGAATCAAAGTTGCCAGACGCAGTATTAGGATTTTTTGTACAACACGAAAAGAATGATATTAGGGCTGTAATAGAATTAAAGGATATAAAAAAAGACCTTGATATATTACAAAATCGCATTGAACGTATTACACCAGTTACACAAGCATTTGAGTATGGTCGTAAAGCCGGTACATCTTGTAAATGGATAATTGTTTCTAATATACATACAATTCGGTTATATAATAAAGAATCAGATAGATATGAACTTTTTAATCTCATTGATTTAGAAAACGAATTTCATTTGAAACGGTTTTTCTATTTATTACATAAAGACCGATTATTTTTTCAAAATGGAGAATCTTTTGTAGATATTCTTTACCGAGAACGAATCGAAGAAGAAATAAAAATTTCAAAAGAATTTTATTCAAAGTACCAATCTTTACGGACAAAATTATTTGAACATATCAAAGATAATAATCCCCAAATTGAACCTTTGGTTATTCTTGAAAAAACACAAAAAATACTCGACAGAATTATTTTTATTTGCTTTTGTGCTGATTTGTCAATTATTCCAAGTGCAATTCTTAAAGACGTAATTAAAGTTTCACAAGCTTCATTCTTATATTACGATTTACTTTGGACTTTGCTAAAAAATCTTTTTACTACACTTGATTTAGGAAATAATAACATTACCAAATTAAACGGAGGATTGTTTGAAGATGATGATTTATTAAATAATCTGATAATTAAAGATGATATTTTGTTTCAAGCACTCAGTCTCTCAGAATATGATTATCGTTCTGATTTGAATGTAAATATTTTAGGACACATTTTTGAACAATCTATTGCTGACCTTGAAAAAATAAAAACATCTATAAAAAAGGGCGAACCGCCTTTTTTTCAAGAAGAAAAAAACGGAAAGCGAAAAGCTTTCGGTATTTTTTACACACCTGAATATATAACGAAACATCTGGTAAAAGAAACTATTGGTAAATGGTTGCAAGATAGAAGATTAGAATTAGGCGAGTTAGAATTACCTGATTTAACTGACAAAGACTATGATTTAATTAAAATTACAAAACAAGGAACATTAAAAACCAACTCAAAAATAGAATTACACAAAAATTTTTGGAATCAATATTTAGAAAAATTATTATCAATAAAAATTCTTGACCCTGCATGTGGTAGTGGTGCATTTTTGGTGCAATGCCTTGATTTTTTGATTTCGGAATACAGGATAATAAAAAAGGAACTTCAATTGTTAAATCCCCCAGAACCACCAGATGAATTTAAGCCAAAGCTAAAACAGGGAATAACACTTGACTTCAAAGTTAATGAATTTGATATTGAGGAACATATTTTAAAAAATTGTTTATTTGGTGTGGACTTAAATTTTGAAAGTGTTGAAATTACAAAACTTGCTTTATGGTTAAAAACGGTTAGCCGAGGTAAAGTTCTTTGTGATATTGAGTACAATATACAACAGGGAAATTCACTAATTGACGATACTAAAATTGTTGAAAACTTTGCTTTTGATTGGGATAAACGATTTAAAAATGTAATGCAACATGTTGGTTTTGATGTAATTATCGGAAATCCGCCTTATGTGGATATAAAACAAATTCCCAATCATATTGTTAACTATTTTTTTGAAAATTATAAGACTTGCGAAAACAGAATAAATTTGTATTCAATATTCATTGAAAAAGGAATTTGTTTATTGAATAGCAAAGGATTTTTGTCCTATATAAATCCAAATTCATTTTTAGTTAATTCTTCTTATTTAAAATTAAGAAAATTGATGTTTGACGGTTTGTTTAGAGTTATCAAAATGCCCGATGATGTATTTGAAGACGCAAATGTTGAAACTGCAATATTTCTATACCAAAAAGATGTAAAGCACCAATTTGCTGAAACATTCTACTATCAAAGAAATGATAAAATTACCGGTATCGAAATTGATGACTATAAGTTGATAGAAAAAAGCAATTGGAACGGAAAATTTTTGAGTTTTAATATTTATACAACAAATGAGATACTTGGCATTTTAAAAAAATGCTATGAAGGAACAGAATTGCTTGGAGATTGTTCAGATATTTCACTTGGAATAACCCCGTATGATAAGTATAAAGGACATTCGGAAGAAACAATTGAAAATAAGGTATTTCATTCGCCTGTTAAAATAGATGATACTTATAAACCATTGATTTCAGGCGAAAATATTGTACCTTTCATTGTATCAGAAAACATAAAAGAATATATTCAATATGGCGACTGGCTTGGTGCAAAACGAGATGAACGTTTTTTTACTGAACCGCGAATAATTGTACGTCAAATTTTGTCGGGAAAACCGCCAAAAATTTATGCTGGATACACAAACAAACCATTATATTTTACTCAAATTGGTTTTAGTATTATTCCAAAACCTGAATTACTTGATTGTAAGTATGTTTTGGCTCTTCTTAATTCTTCGTTATTGAATTTTATTCACAAATATAGATTCCTTGATATTCAAAAAGATACATTCCAAAAAATTCTTATTGAAAATTGTAAATTATTACCGATTAAACTTATTTCAATTGATGAACAAAAACCTTTTGTTGAACAAGTTAATATACTAATTGCTTCAAATAAAAAGCTATCAGAGATTACTAATAATTTTACTGATTTATTAATTAGCGATTTAAAATTGCCAAAACTTTCAAACAAACTTGAAAATTGGTATAATTTGAGTTGGACAGAGTTAAATGACGAATTAAATAAACAAAAAAAGAATATTCAACTCAAAGAATTAACGAAATGGAAAGCATTTTATTCAGAGCAACAACCAATTGCATTAAATATCTCAATACTAATTTGTAAAATAACTTCAATAATCGACGATATGGTTTTTCAATTGTACAGTATTTCGGATAATTATATCAATTCGATAAATGATGAAATGAAAAATAAATGAGGCTAACCCACATATTGTAGAGAGTTCATTGCTTTCTTTTGTGGGCATTTATGCAAACTTGAAACTTAGTGCAAGAAAGAAACATTTGCGGACGGTGTGTGCATTCGCTATGGATTAAAAATGGCCAGCAAATCAGACATTGCTGTAACCTTGTCAGGATAAGCAAGTTTTTCATAAGAAAATTTTAACCCGGTGAGCAATCGCTTTATAATTACATTATTGTCACAGGCTAAATAGTAACTGGCCTCAAAATTAAGCTTTTGCTGTATAATAAACTGATCAATTTCCTTTTTCCCCAGCACAGCACCGCGATTAAAAGGATTGATATAAAAAATGACTTCATCTTTGTACATTTGAGCGCTTTGTTCTATTAAACTTCTTTCATCCATATAGGCCAAAATGAAATTGATCGGTAGATTTACCCCTTGAATTGGAATTCCCAATCGCCTTGCCACAATAGAATAAAGAATCCCCAAGGAAACAGAATTTCCTTTCTTGGTTTCAATCAACTGATTAATAAAGGAGTTTTGTGGAGAGTGATAATTAGCCGTATTTCTTGTATATTTATGATCTTCAAAGAAAATGTGATTTATCGTCTTGATTTTTTCTAAAGGCGTTATTTCTGTATTTATTTCATTTTTAATATCCTTAACAATTAAGTTTATTTGAGCTTCAAGACTTTCATAATCAAGCTCAGGATATTGATATTTAGCGACCCAATAAGCACCTTCCAATAAATCATTATTGGGGCTTTTAGACCAAGACTTCAATTTCTTTTTAATGTGATTGAACTGTATATTTTGTATCAGATTTTCTATTCTTTGCTGAAGAACAGTGCCCTCAGTACTTTCCCAAAAAGCTTCTAATTTTGGTACAACCTCGATTCCTCTGTTGAAAAGATTTTTTTCAACAATCACATATACTTCATCATTCGGATCTTCGAGCAAAGAAATGAGTGCCTGTAACTCTTTTTCCTCATTATCTGTCATAAACAATAAAAAATCAGAATTCTTAGATTAAAACTGCCTGGTCTAAAATTGAAACAATTAATTTCTGCATCGGTTCTTTGTAGTCTTTGCTAAACGATTTTGTTTTTCGATTTGCAATGATGATGCAAACGGTGAGAGCTTCATGCCCCAAGAGTTTTGCAAGTCCATACAATGCAGAGCATTCCATCTCATAATTGGTAATCTTGCTGTTCTTATAATTAAATTTTTCGATTTTTTGTCCCAGTAGAGGGTCAGACAGAGCCAGTCTTAATACCCTGTTCTGAGGGCCATAAAATCCGGGAGCGGAAATTGTGATTCCTTTTTTGATATCATTCGCAAACAAATGTGAAAGCTTTTCAGAAGCCTTTACAATATAAGGAGTTGCAAGTCTATCGTTCCAAAATGTAAAATGCTTGAATTCTTCTTCAAAATCCAGATCACAAACCATGTTTCGTTCAGCGTAGAAATTCAATAAACCATCGAAGCCGATTGCAAATTCCGAAACAATCGGAGTATCAACCTCAACCTCGCGCTGAATTGCTCCCGAAGTGCCAATTCTGATTAGATTTAATGATTTTTTTTCATTCTTAATGATCCTGTTTTGCAGGTCAATATTGACCAATGCATCAAGCTCCTGAACAACAATATCGATGTTATCTGTACCAATTCCGGTTGAAAGGGCGGTAATACGTTTTCCTTTATAAATTCCGGTGTGTGTCACAAATTCACGGTTGGAAATAGAACATTCAATCTGCTCGAAGTTTTGGGATATTTCGGCAACTCTGCCCGGATCACCTACAAGTAAAATTGTATCGGCAATATGCTCCGGCTTGAGTCTTAAATGATATACTTCTCCTTCAGGTGTGAGGATTAATTCTGATTCGCCTAAAGTTTGCATATTCTTTGATTTTTTTTACAAAGTTAATAAATATTTCTAATAAAACTCAAATTCGGTCAATTTTGTTTAAGTATAACCTTATAAGTATTTTTTGTTTGCATTCAAATTACACGAATTGTTTAAGGTTTTCAGCCTTAAAATAAACGAAATTGAAATTAAATCTGTCAAAATTGAATAAATAGCACAATATTTATTATTGTTTGTTTATAAAGAAAGCTTTCATAAATTTATGAAATGAGTTTTTATTTATTTACTTAAAAATGATGAAAATGGAGAACCTCGTTAAAAATTTTGCTTTTATTATTCTTTTAGCTGTATTTTTTGTCAGTTGCGGAGGAAATTCTGCCATAAAAGAAGCCGATACTAATTCTTCAAACGTTTCAGAATCTGAAGATCAAAAGCTTTCTGAAACAGAAATCAGAACCTTTTTGAAAAGTACCCAAGGCACCTATGGTTGGGAAACCGAATCCGATAAAATCATGATGGATTTTTTTGATGATGGTCGTCTTGCATTACAAGGTCCAGATGGAGAAGCTACTATGTGGGAGGGAACATGGTCGCTTAGTGGCGATCAATTAAGAATGCAATGCAAAGAAATTAATAAGGACGAAACAGTGACAGTAAAAATTGAAGGTGGAAATTTGGTACTTGGCATTAAAACATACAAGAGAAATGCTGCAGCAAATTAGTAAGGCATAAAGTTTTTGTGCAAAAAGGACGCAGAAGGGGGTGATTAGTAATGAATAATGAATAATTTTGCTATTTCCTTATAATTTAGGTGTTTGTAAAACTATTTGGTCTATATTATTTAGTTTTTTTTTGATTATCCATAATCTGCGTCCATATTTTGAAATATTTGACCTACTTATCTGTTTTTTCATATCTTTGTACCAATAGAAAATTTGTTACAATTTACTAATTTTTTTCTCGACTAAAGAAATCAAATGAAAATGAAAAAACCATTCATCTTCCCTATTTTTGTGCTTTTTTGCTTTTTTTCTTGCAATATGAAAAATGAAAGTATTTTCCCTGAAACATCGAATAAGGAAGCAAGTTCAGAAGCGAAAGAACTATTGTCTTTTTTGTATTCAATCCAAGGCAAATATACTTTAAGCGGTCAGCATAATTTTATTTCTACAGGTGAACAATATACGGATGAGGTTTACAAAATTACCGGAAAATATCCTGTGGTTTGGGGAAGTGATTTCAGCTTCCAGGTCAAAGGTGATTCTGCCGTTAATTTCCATCATTGCGGCCCCATGAACTTAAAGGATCCAGCCCTAACATTAAGAGATAAAAAACCTTTGGAATTCATCAATTTGTCAGTGGATGAATTGCGCCAAAACTTAGTCAACGAAGTCATCAGGCAACATAAGAAAGGTCATATTATTACCTTGATGTGGCATGGCTGCTTTCCCACAGAAGGTGATTTATGCGATGGTTCTTCCATTTGGGCTATGCAAAACCGACCCGATGAGAAAACATGGCAAGAATTGACAAGCAAAGGCACAGAATTAAACGCATCTTGGAAAAAACAAGTGGATAACATTGCCCATCATCTTCAAAAATTACAAGAAGCAAAAATTCCCGTTCTTTGGAGACCCTACCATGAAATGAATGGTGTTTGGTTTTGGTGGTGCAATCAGAAAGGTGAGAATGGTTTTAAAAAACTCTGGATCATGCTCTATGATTATTTTACGAAGGATAAGAAACTAAATAACCTGATTTGGGTATGGAACACCAATGCACCTCGCAATATTCCAGGAGATGAAGCATTTCCTTATAGCGATTTTTTCCCTGGTTCGGAATATGTTGATATTTTGGCTGCCGATGTTTATGCCAATGACTATAAGCAATCTCACCATGATGATTTGCGCAAAATTGCGAATGGTAAACTCATTGCTTTAGGAGAAATAGGAACAGTGCCATCGGCTGAAATACTAAAATCACAAAATCAATGGTCATGGTTTATGACTTGGGGTTATTTTGTGAACTTATACAATGATTCTGAGGCTATCAAGAAACTCTACAATGCCCCCAATGTTTTATCGTTGGAGGATATTAAAAAAATGAGAAAATAAAATGGGTAATGTAGAAAAACATACAGACAAGTGTTCTGTCAAATTTGTTTTGTAGGTTCACAAAAATTATAACCGCTTGGTTATGAACTTTTCCAAAGTTTAAAACTTTGGAAAAATTGGTTTGACGTAATACTAGAGAAATAAATTGAGGCAGATAATTACAATTTTATAGGCATTTTTGTTTAAATTTTATATGCCAATTGTTATATTCGGAATTCCAATTTTATGTTCCAGTTATTACTTTATATCAATTTCTTAGCTTTGTTTCTTTATAGATGACTTAAAAAAATTTAGCTTAATTGTCGTCATAATGTATATCCATTGTGATGGGAATGGTTTGGCTTCTGTAATCCCAAAATATTCATTGGTTGAAGAAGAATTAATAAAAGCACAATACCCAGCCTGAAAAGCTATTTCTTGTTTTAAATTATAGTTCATCACCACATCTAATTCAGAACCTACATGCGAATTTAGGAAGTCATTTTTCTTTATAAATTTTTGTGCAAATTCAAAATAGTGAAAATACAAATCAAGACTTAATTTTGAATTTATTTTTCCTTTTAAACCCAGATAATAATCTTTCAATCCACTTTTGGGTAAGGAAGCCCAATATTCCATAAATCCGTTAAAACTATGATTTACACCATACAATTTACTAAAAGTGTGCGAAACATCCTGCGATAAATCATATTTTGATCCAGAATAATATTCGAAACCCAAAACAGCACATTGAGTTTTATAAAATTTATAGCTTATTTTGATTGCTAATAAGTAGGCTTCTAAGTCAGCAAAGTATAAATTTTTTCCTAATTGGTAATATGCAGTTGCATTGAGTCCAAATTTCGAAGAATCATTGAAATAATTTAAATTACCACCACAGGTAAATCGCAAATACACAGGCAGATCTTCACTCTGTTTTTGTAAACCTTCGCTTATAGCAACTGTTGTTATGTTCCAAGAATTTGTAAATTCTTTAGACAGCCAAAAGAATCCCATTGTTTTATACATTTGTTTTGTGGTGTAAGCTACATCCATCAAGGTATCTTTTGAATTATTGAAAGCAGCTCCTGCATGAACTTGAAATTTTGAGGGACTTGAATATTTGATTAAAACCAAATCATGTGCGAGCCCTGTATTGCTCCAGTTTTGTGCAGAACCCAATAGTCTTTGATCGTCATATTTTAAGGGTTGACGTCCTAATCGAAGATTTAGTCTGGGATTAAAAAACAACTCTGCCCAAGCCTCGTAAATCTCAATTTTGGAATCGCTCATTTTTGTGTCACTCTTTCCCCATATACGTGAATCCTGCAAGCATATTTTTGCTTCCAATGATTCCGATTTATATTCCGCACTAAATCTTGTTCGTTGAAGTGTCAAAAAAGAAGGAGAAAGGCTGTCTGCCAAAGGTTTGCGGAATCCCTGTCTGTATTCAGTTCGGGGACGGATTTCACCATCAATGCTAATCTGAGCTCCTGAGTTACAATAAAAAGCAAAAGTGAATAGAATGAATAGGTAAAAAGTTTTTATCATTATAATTAATTGCCAAAATATTTATTATAAAATTAAAAGGGAATGTTCTTTTTGACTAAGATTTTATCCTTTATTTTAACTTTGTAAAGTATAAATATTATTAAAATCTATTTTAATAATTATTTATTTCCGGGCTCTAATCATTTTTTGTCACATTAAAAATATCTTTATTAGTAAGCTTATTGAATAGTATTGCAGCCGTTTGAAACCCCACAGCTACTCCAGGCATTCCGATACTAGCGCAGGTTACGAACAAATTTTTTGTTTTTTCGAATTGAGGGATAGCCATCGATACATTTTCGTAATTCAACCTCCGTCCATAAATATTACCACATTCTGCACCCAGTTCTTCAAAAGTATCCCAAGGGGTATAAAGCTTAAATCCAACAATGTTATTACTGATATCCGGAAAGAATTTCTCTTGTAAAAATCGTATAAATTTCTCTTTTAGTTTGATTTTAAAATCGATATAGATGGCTTTGCCCTTTGACGCGAAGTCTTTGGATTGTTCAAAATTTGCAGGAGCAAACATAATGATACCAGCGTAACCTCTGTCTATATCTTCTTGAGATAATTCATTGTTGTTTGCCCCAATATACATAAACTCAAAGGGTTGCATCATGTCAGGGGTGCAAAAATTTGAAGGTGCTTCACCTACCTGCCACCAAATATTTCGCAGATTCATTTTTTCTCTCAAATCTTTGTAATTTTTAAGCAAAATAAATGCGCCTGTCATTGAATTGGAAGGCTGATATTTAATACTTATATCCTTATAACCTTCCAGTAAACGAAATGTTTGCAATGGAGAAGCACCGCTCACTATAAAATCTGCATCATATTTAGATCCATCAGCACAAACAACTCCTTCCGTTTTATTGGAATTATAAATTATTTTATTTACTTTTTTGTTTAGTAGAATTTCGCCTCCCTCACGGGTAATAAGTTCACAAATTGAAGAAATAAAATGGGAAAAACCTTTTTTGGGAATCCAGGCACCTCTATGATAACTTGTTGTCGCTGCGACATAAACGATATATGAAAGATCTTCTTCACTTTCGCAAAAAATACCAGAATGACCAAAAATAACTCTCCGCACTTTATCACCCAAATCGCAAAAGTCGAACATTTTTTTCAAAGACCATTTTGAAAACCTACTCCCATATAATTTTGTTTTCAGGGATATTTCAGATGATTTTAGCAGTTCTATTTTCATCGTTTTGGCATCGAGCAGATACAAGCCTGCATCTTCAATGTATTTTACGGCTTCCTGAAGATGAGTGGTATAATTAAAAAATCGTGTTATACCTTTCTTTTCAGCAGGAAATAAATCAATGAGTTTATCTCTGAATTTGACCAATCCCATAGGTACTTCAATTGGATCTTTGATTCCAAGTAAATAAATGGTTTCGAAACCATTTTCAAGCATTTTTTCGAATTCTATTTCCTTATGCAAACCCAAATACTTAAGAATTTTATTTCCGGTCTCACCTTCTCCAAAATTCCATAAATACTGGGGACCAGCAGAAAAATTTACACCATTGATTTTAATCATTCGTGCATGGCCACCGACTGAATCTTTTGATGATTCGAGAATCTGAACTTTATACCCTTCTTTCGATAAGAGTGCAGCCAAACATAAATTCGTAATCCCACTTCCTATAAAAATGACTTTTACATCTTGCTTGCTTTTTCCAAAGGTATCAATTGGCAGCACCCAATTAAATGGTTTATTCTTTTTCAAAATCCTCATAACACTATACATTTTTACTAACCAATTTTGACAAAATCGCAATTACAATAGGAAGAATCAGTGAAATAACAAAAGACAAACTATACTTTACATCGTAAGGCCAAACATTGATTTTTGCAATATAATCGTCAATCATTTTATAATGATCAAACTTGTTTTTAAAAAGTGAATATTTAAAAAAATCATTTTCGCCCGTTTCTTTGTAATGAATAATCTCATTGGATAGTTCCTTGAGTTTATACCTTACTTTTTCATGTTCCTGAAACTTATAATCCAATAATACCCTGTGAATTTTTAATACAGGGAAGATAAAAACAAGTATTGCTGCGATAAAAGGAAAGAACATCCATAACATGATCATGAAATCCACTATAGGGTCTATTCCTTTATACAACCATGGCGAGGAATGAATATATAAAGCTATTACAATCCCCATCAAAAGAGTGTACATCGAAAATCGAAAAAGAAGCTTTCCTATAATAAGAGTTCCAGCGCAATGGTCTGGATTAAAAAACTCAAGATTCAAATGTTCTTTGCTTACTTTTGCAATAAGTTTGAAAACAATAACAATTCCTCCAACCGCCAATCCACAGACTAATCCTATGACAAAATGCTGAATAACAAGCGACAAAATCAGTGGAATTTCTTTGTACCAATGACCAAAAAAAATCCCCAGAGATGCATTGAACACACCAAAAAACAAACCATATTTTAATAATTTGTAATTAGAAATATCATTTAATATAAAAACAAATTTCTCCCTATATTCATCCAATTCATTTCCAGATAGTTCTATTAAATTGATTACAAAAGTTTTTAAATCGGAAGTGGCAAGCAAAACCAGATGAAGACAAAAACCAATCATAAGACTGACCATGAAGCTAAAGTCTTTAAACACGCTGTGGTTATAGGCTGTAGCTATACCAAAATGAAGAAGAAAAAAGAATAAGACAACAACCAAGCCAAACAAATAAGATGGTATTTTAAGGTAGCTGTAAAAGCGCTCATAAAATGGGATGATGAAATGGTGAATTTCTTTCTTTATTTGTTCTTTCTGGTGCTCAGTATTTTCAAAGCTATCCTTTAAGTTAATGATTTCGTTATTGATCATCCCAGTTTTATTCTAATATCCAAGGGTACTGTGCTTTCTGATATTTTGGTTTAAGAAGTTCGGTTTTCATTTTTAAAAGCGTATTATAGGGTGCATCGACAACAGTCGTATTTGCTAACCAAGATGGTATAGAACCGTTGGGTTCCATGTGCATGACATACTCAATTTCTAATACACCATTGCCTAAGGGTTTGAATTTCCAATGACCATTCAAAATATAAACTCGAATTAAACCGCTATTTTCAGGAGAATAACCTCCAGAGCTTTTTAAAACCAGCGTTACAATTTTATTCGCATCCTGACTTCCCGTATATCTGGTAATAATATCTCTATCATCTAAAGGCCAAGGAACATTGTAAACCATATAATTATAGCCTTCCTTCTCATTAAGTCTTTTTAAATTTCTGGAAGAAGTAATTTCATAGAGCCATGATGGAAAATTTGGCGTATCATCCAACAATGCGACACAACTGGCAATAGAGGTTTTATATTGCATTATACCTTTAAACATCTTAATGTCAGATCCGTTGACGTCTGAGGTATAAACTTTTATTCCATTTGCATCTTTTTCCAATTTCCAATTCTGTGATTGTGAAACCGTAGATATCAAAATGAATATGTATAAAAAAGTATTAAATTTTTTCATTGGTAGATTGTTTGAAAATGATATTTTAACATAAAATTAAAACACACTATTGATTTTTTTTGTGAGCGTGCTAGTGTAAATTTTTTAATTATTTTCCAATGTTTCTTTTGTGCAGAAAAGGATTAATTTTGCTCCTCTGCCCACAAAAAAAGCAATTCCTATGTGTTATATGTGTGTGCGTTCTGCATAAGCAAGGGCGCACTGTTGCTGCAAGTTATCAGAAAAAGTGCAAAAATGCAAACTAATTTTGATGATTCCAAGCAAGTGTGAGCTTTTTTTTACAGATGGAGTAAGTTCCTAATGCGTTGGTAGTTCCCTCGCTCGCTAACATAGGGTGGTGCGAGTAGCACGCCCTGCCAGATTTTTGGTTGGGGCAGATTCCTTGATTATGCAAATTATTTTATGCATATTCTCAATGCGTCTTTCGTCTTTAATTTCAATTCTTTACGATTAATTGCCAGTGATAAATTTTGATTACTATGATGAAACTCCTTTGAAAAATCATTTAATTCACATAGTAAATCAAAATCTCCATTTGTTTTTAGTTGAAATAAACTATCAGAACTTTCAGAGTTTCTGACCTTGTCGATAAATTGTCCTAGCCATTCTTTACTTGTAAAGTGCTTTGGAAATCTTAACCTTAAATTACCTTCCAGTAATCTACGCAAGGCACAAGCTACATTTAATAAATCCCCTTCATCTTTTTCGGCAAATGAATCAACAATATGAAAATCTCTTAAATATTCTGAAAGCATTTGTTTTTCTATATCCCACTTTTTCAATAAACTACTACCATTTTCGTTTGCTAATTCCAAAGGAAGTATTTCAATATTTGATATTTGCCAAAGTTTTTGAGCAAATAACAAATTATGCGTTAAAACAATTACTTGTGCATTCATTTTCTCCGCTAAACTTGTAATTCGTTGAGCTGTTGCAGAAATTCTGTGAATGTCAAGGCTCGAAATTGGGTCGTCAATAATAATAACCTTTTTTGATAGTTCGTCTTTTTTTGAGATAAGTGCTGCAAGAAATATCGCAAATGCAAGTGTAGTTTTATCGCCTTCGCTTAAAGTGTTTTTAAAAGACGCTTTTTTTTCATCAGTTTTCGTAGAACCAAGTTCTATCTTCGTTCCTTTTAAATCAATGTAATAATTGATATTGGGTTTTCCGCCGATGAAATTTGGTTTTTCAAAAACAATTTTAAAATCGTCTGTAAATTTTTCTAAATTCCCATTGATATATTTTGCAAATGAAGTTACAAAAGTCTCAAAACGTTTTTTATGGTTTTCTCTTTTTTGCTTTTTTTCGTTTTCAATAGTTTTAAGCAACTTATCTTGCTCCTTCCATTTTTCACAAAGACTATTTACCTTTAAATCAAATCGTTTTAACGTATTATTATAAATATTTAGTTTGTTTTTTTCAATGTCTAATTTATATTCACCAATTTCATTTTTCTTTTGATTTATTAGTTGATTGAATTCATTAACGTTTTGATTGTATTCTTGCAATCGGTCAATACAAAATTTTAAAGTAGTATAATTTTCAATTATATCGTTGGTGATTGTTAAGTTTTTTAATGGGTTCTGCTTCTTTATTCCAAAGATTTCCTGTATTTTAGGATAAAAATCACTCCAAGCATTTTGCAAATCAAGATGATATTCTATTACAATTTCATAAGCAATGTGATTTTGCCAAAAATCGTAAAGTCCGTTGTTTTCAATTAACAAATTCTGTATTTTTAATAATTCTGTTTCATTAAATTGATTTTCATAATATTCAATCGTAGAATTTATTTTCTGAATGTGACTTTTATATTCAATACTAAAAAAATCCTTATATGCCGCAATTAACTGATTTTCTTTTGTATCTGCTCCACAAAAAGGACAATTGTCTCCTTTTAGGTATTCCAATCCTTCAATTAGCCAAGTATCAGTGCTGTTGCAATTATTTTCAATATGTGTTTGAACCTTTTGTGTTGCTATTTCAGAAAGTCTAACAAAGTCAAGAGCTAATAATTTTTCAATTTCTATTAACTCTAACAATTTAATAATTATATTATTAAGTGATTTCTTTTTAATTAATATGTCGAATTGTTCAATAGATTTTATTATTTGTTTTTGATTCTCTATTTTAAAAGTTAAATTTTGTTTTGGTTTAAGGCAAATATACTGTTCAAAAGGTAAAGGTGCAACAATGAATTTTTCTATTTCTAATCTTGTGAACTTTAAATGTGTAGCAAGTTCTTTTGTTTTATTATCTAATTCAATAAGCTCTTTTTCACAATCAATATTTTCTTTTCCTAAAATAAGAGAATGGATATTTTTTTTATGTTCCATTTCAACTCTATGGGCGACATACACATTTTCTGCGGTGAAAAATGAATCAAATATTTCCAAATCATCAAATTGATTATCCCAAGTGCTATTTTCGAATTTTATTGTTTTATCCGTAAATCTAAAACTGACCGAAGGTTTTTCCGTATTGAAAGTTGTTTTTCTGCCAATAAGAATATCTGAATTTTGAGTTTGCAAAGATTTAAAAATTTGGGCAAGCGTAGTTTTTCCATAACCGTTATCAGCATAGATTAAAGTCAATTTGTTGAAATTTCCGTTCCAATCCGGTGATTTTGAATTGAAATTAACAAATTTGCCCACATTTTTTATTGAAATAATTTTTTCAAGCATATTTTCTTTTTATTGTTGCTTTTTCGGTCTGTTCCATTTTGATACAGAGTTAGCTTACCCCCTAAGAATACTTCCACCAGCTCAGTTGCCACCAAACATACAGGTTTTCCAACGTATGGCTCGGGCATCTAAAAGGCAATTCTGTGTATCCAAAGCCCAGTTGTAATGGGTTAAAATTTTAACACGTTTTGGGTTCTTCAAAAGGCAAAAATATGCAATTCTTACCGCTATTCAATGCGGCTTTTTGCATTTCTTTTATTCGATTTGCAGACGAGTATACGAATCTTTACTTGATTAATATTTAAAATATGTCTGCACTTTCAGAGCTCAAACAAAATCTTCTTTATTGTCAGATGAGCTGCTGTATATTTCTTTGAGACACCCTCCATCGAATAAGCTGAGCCGTTTACGCAATTAGGTGTATTTTTTTCGTTTAGTTATAATTTTTCGATTTCATCCATTGACAATCCAGTTTTTTTATTTATTACATCAATAGGAACGCCATTTTCTTTCAATGTTTTTGCAAATTCAAGTTGTAACTGTTTTGCTTTGTTTTTTTCATCTTCCAAGGCTTTGGCGTTTTCTTCCAAGGCTTTGGCGTTTTCTTCCAAGGCTTTGGCGTTTTCTTTTAATTTTGTTTCTATTTGTTGTTTATTTAATAACAACCAACTTATTTTATTGTCGCGTTGCAGTAAAGGCTTTAAATAATGATCTTCGGCTTGCATTAGTTTTTCCAAATTAGGGTTGTCAATATCGGCGGATTGAAGGCGTTTTATTACCCTGTCTAAAAAGCCTGGGAATATTCTGCGAAACAACCTCAAGCGGTATTCATTATCAGTCTTTTTGGCTCTTTGGTCAAAGAGTTTAAGCAAAGCAAATAATTTTTGTTTGTATTCATTGTTGTCTAAATCAAGTTTTTCAATCTGCTGTAAATAGGGCAACTGAACTACATACAATTCGTAACTCAAATGGTCGATAAACTCATTTCTTTTGTCTATCTCTTTGTCGGTAAATACTCCTGTTTTTATTTGTCGGGTTTTTATCATCAAATCACTTATTTCATCTTCTATTTTGAAGTTTAATATAAAAATCGGTATTAAGCGATAGGGCATTTCTATTTCTATTTCTTCTTCGGTATCGGGGTCGGTTTTTAATATTTTTCTCTTTTTTTGGAAATTTTCAGCAATGTATTGTTTGAACCGGAAAATGTCGGTTCCTGTGGAAACTTTTTGTAATTCAATCATCACCATTTCTTCATCACCGTTTTCTTTTTCTATTACCGCAACAAAATCAAGATGAAGTGGTTTTAGGTCTTTGCCTGTTACTGGGTCTTTTATTGATATTTCGTCTATCGCTATTTTCTTGTCTAATTCCGAAATGTTGTCATCTGCAATAATTTTTTGTTTTTCTTTTTCAAAATGCTTGTTTATTTTTTGTTCTACTTGCTCATTATATTCGCTTGTGGTTGTTTTCTTTATGAAAGTAAGCGGTTGGAAATCTAATTTTGTTATTTTTTCATTTATAAGGGTGGCCAATATTATCATTGAACTGTCATAATCTTGCATCAAATATCTGAAAACCACATCATAAATTGGGTTTGGGATAACGAAGTAATCCGTTTCGTTTAAATCTGGTTTACTGAGATTAAGCGATATTTTTTTTCCATTTTCCATTTCATAATCAATTTAATTGAGATAATGCAAATTTAAGAATTTTTTTTCAATTAACACTCATTTGTCGGTTTTTTGATTAATACAGCACTTAGCATAAAAATAAATCTTAAAATTTGCAAAATCCATATATATGACCTGAACAAAAGTTTAATAATCTTTAGCAATTTATTTTATGGTAAAAATTGCCAAATTAAATAATTTGAAGTATCAAAAAATTACTATTACGTTCATAAATAATGTAATACCCGGATAATTCTGAGAATGAAAATGAAATTGTATGTAAATTTGTGATCAAATCAAAAGTTTTTTAACTTTGCGGGGTATAATTTTAAACAAAATTCAAATATCTAAAGGTTAAAACAATGAGAAAAAGAATCGTAGCTGGCAACTGGAAAATGAATACCATTTTGCCAGAGGCCTTGGCTTTGGCTACCGAAGTCAGCAACCTTTCGCAAAAAGTTTGCGAATGCGTTGGCGTATATATTGCCCCTCCCTTCACACATTTGAGCGATATATCTAAAGTGATTAATAATAAACGAGTTATATTGACAGCTCAGAACTGTGCTTCTGAAGAAAGTGGCGCTTACACTGGTGAAGTTTCTGTAAAAATGCTGAAATCGATTGGTGTAAAAGCTGTTATAATAGGTCACTCAGAAAGAAGATCGTACTATAAAGAAGATGATCAAATCTTGAATAAAAAAGTAAAATTGGTTCTTGCCAATGGCTTGCAACCTATTTTTTGCTGTGGTGAAGTTTTGGAAGAAAGAAATTCGGGCAACCATTTTAATGTTGTTAAAACTCAAATCACCGCAGGACTTTTTGATTTAACTGTTGAAGATTTCAAAAAAGTTATCATTGCCTACGAACCCGTTTGGGCTATTGGAACTGGCGTTACTGCTTCTCCTGCTCAAGCTCAAGAAATGCACAATTTTATCAGAAGCTTATTGATCGAGAAATATGGCCAAGCGGTTGCTGATTGTTGCACTATTCTCTACGGCGGAAGTTGCAAAGCTTCAAATGCCAGAGAACTTTTCGAAAATGAGGATGTTGACGGCGGTCTTATCGGCGGAGCTGCTTTGAAAGCAGAAGAGTTCATGGGTATCATTGAAGCATGCAGATGTCATCCAGATTGCAATTGTGACTGCAATAAAGACGATGATGATGGTTGTGGTTGTGGATGTGATTGCAAATAATTGATTAATTGGTTTGCAGAGCTATAAGATCATATAGCTCTGCAAATCATTTTTATATTTCAAAACTACTATTCCGAATCGTTTTATCGGAATTGATATTCTGAAAGTTTTTGTGCTCCAACATTTCTGGAACAATATTTTTTCTTATAACGAAATCGCCAAAGGTTTCTTTTTCTAATCTTTCATTCGCATATTTTCCAAAAATAGGTTCAAGTGCCTTAAGAATCTCTTCTTCATTGAGCATTTCTCTAAAAATTGTATTTAGACGCATTCCGTTATGTTTTGCACCCAAATATACATTGTATCTTCCAGGCGCCTTACCTACCAGACCTATCTCAGCTAAGAACGGTCTTCCGCATCCATTTGGGCAACCCGTCATGCGAATACTGATAGAATCATTTTCCAGTTTATATTTTTTCAGAATCATTTCAATTTTGTCGAGCAATGAAGGAAGATACCTTTCCGCTTCGCTAAATGCCATTGGACAAAGACTTAGTGCCACGCATGCAATAGAGTTTTTTCTTAAACCTGAAATTTGATCTACCAAGGGAAATCCGTATTGCATTAAAATTTCATCAACCAGCAATTTTTCGTGTGTTTTAACAGCGTCAATAACCAGATTTTGATTTCCTGTAAGAATAAACCGAAAATCAAATTTTTCTGCCAGAATACGAATGGCAGTTTTTTGTTTTGCGCTTTCTGTATCTTTAAGTCTTCCTCCTTCTACAAATAAGGTGTTGCTCCAAGTTCCGTCTTGCGACTGTTTCCAACCAAAAACATCGCCGCTTGTCTCAAATTTATAATGTTTTTCGACTTCAAGTTCATACGAAAGACGTTTGTGTAGCTCCGCTTTAAAGGCATCGACTCCCATTCGATCAATCGTGTATTTAAGACGTGCGGTTTTTCGATTTGTTCTGTCACCATAATCCCGTTGTATCAAAACAATCTTTTCGACAACATCTACAATTTTTTCTTTGTTTATAAAACCAATTACCGTTCCCAATCGAGGATACGTTTCGGGCATACTAAAGGTCATTCCCATGCCGCCACCAACAGAGACATTGTATCCACATAATGTATTATTATCAATGATAGCAATCAAGCCAATATCCTGCGAAAAAACATCTGTATCATTAACAGGTGGAATCGCTATTCCGATTTTAAATTTTCTGGGTAAATATGTTTTACCATATATGGGTTCAAAATCTTCCTTTTCACCTCCAGATATTAATTTTTTCTCGAGCCAAATTTCATGATAAGCGGTTGTTTTGGGACTTAAGTGTGTATGTATATCTAAAGCTGTTTTTTGAATTTCTGCATGTGCGGCACTAAGGTTGGGCAACGCACCTGCCATAACATTTCTGTTTACATCGCCACAAGCTGCAAGGGTATCCAAAAGAGTATCATGAATTGCTTGTATGCTCGTCTTTAGATTGCGTTTTAAAACTCCGTGTAATTCAAATGCCTGACGAGTAGTAAGCTTTAAAGTTCCAATCCCATATTGATCGGTTAGTGCATCCATCGCAATCCATTGTTGCTTGCTTACAATACCTGCAGGCAAACGAACCCGAATCATAAAAGAATAGGCGGGTTCTAATTTTTGTTTTTTGCGTTCACTTTCCGTATCTCTATCAGATTGCACATAACTACCGTGCAGTTTAATTAATTGTTGATCATCGGGAAAGAGATTACCCGTAAGCTCATTTTCCAAGCTTTGAACAATTGTACCTCTTAAGTAATTACTTTTCTCTTTGATGATTTCCACTTCCGAAAGTGGTTTTATATTTTCTGTACTCATTTAATTTCAAAATTAAAAATTGATATATCTTTATTCGTAATATGGAAAAATATGTTTTCAAGATTTCATACAGCACGTTAATTTAATATACATCTTCCAAATACCGTCCAGTTCTCTTCATTTCTTTTAGGTAACTAGAAGAGCGCTCCTGATCAACATTTCCTTCTTTTTGGATGATCTTCTCTAAAGTAGCATAAACATCGGGAGCCGCTCGATTCATATCACCGCACACGTAGATATAGGCATTGTTTTGAACCCATTGGTAAAGATCAGAACTTTGTTTCATCAGTTTATCCTGAACATAAATTTTATGAGCCTGATCTCTTGAAAATGCAACATCCATTTTTGTAAGATTTCCCTTTTTTAAATGTTCAAGCCATTCAGTTTGATAGAAGAAATCGCTCGAAAAATTTGGATTACCAAAGAACAACCAGGAATTTCTTTTTGTGCTGCTCTCCTCTAGTTCCTGAACAAAGGAACGGAATGGCGCGATTCCTGTTCCTGGCCCTATCATAATCACGGGTGCTAAAGGATCTTCGGGTAATCTGAAAACATCATTGCTCTTTACATAAATGGGAACAGATTCACCCTCCTTAAGTCTGTCGGCAAACAAAGTTGATGCTACGCCTTCTTTTAATCTTTTATTGGCTTGATACCTTACTGCACCTACGAGCAGGTGTATTTCATCAGGAAATGACGCCTGACTCGATGCAATTGAATATAATCGCGCCTGCATGGGTTTAAGAAGATCAATCAATTCCTGTGCTGAGTATTTTACAGGAAACTCTTGAAGTAAATCTAAAATGTCCCTTCCATAAATGAACTTTTTTAATTCTATTGGATCGTGCAGTTTTTCACTCAATGTCTTACTGTTTGCATATAAATTGTGCTTCTTTAAAATATCTAAAGAAAGAACCGTCAGTTGATAATATTTAAGAGCTTCTGACATTCGAAGTTCGCCAATATTGGTATTCACCTTTTCGTTATGGTCGAATCCAGTATTTTCAAAGAACTCATTGATAAGTTTAGCTGAGTTTTGTGGAATCACACCGCACGCATCACCGGGTTTATATTGAATGTTTGATCCTTCTATCGATAATTCAATATGATAGGTTTCTTTGGTCGAACCCCTACCATTTATATTTATTTTTTGCAATATATTAGCCCAGAAGGGATTTTGCATCGAATAAACAGTTCCTTTTATTTCAGGTGTTAAATTAACTAAAGAAACTTGATTATGTACAAGTTTTGTACTCTTATCCAATTCTTTAATCACATCATCAATCCATTGATTTGCTTTTGCTGAAAAATCGACATCGCATTCCATCCGAGGCAAGATTCTTTTCGCACCTAATTTATTAATTTGAAGATCAACATCAATTCCAGTTTTACAGAAATGAATATATGAACTATCGCCCAAAGCTAATACAGAGTAATTTAAAGTATCAAGCTTTGGCGCACGAGCACTATGAATGAATTCGAAAAACTCTTCCGCAGATGCGGGAGGTATTCCTTCACCATGTGTGCTGATAATGATGAGAACATTTTTTTCGTTTTTCAAGTCCTTGGTTTTGTATGCACCCAAATCAACTAATTTAACCAAATATCCTGCTTCCTCGGCTTTCTTTTGGGCAACTTTTGCAAATGTTTTACCGTTACCAGAGTGCGAACCAAATAGAATGGTAATTTCTTTTTCTAAAGGTCGTTCTTGCGATTCGACACCATCTTGTTTCTGGTTTGTTCCAAAAGCTGTAGATTGTGCCATCGAACTTAGTGATTTTGCTAAATTCATATTCATTTCACCTACACCTGTAAAATATCCAGACAACCAAATAAGTTGTTCATTATTCAATGATTTACCCAATCGTTGGGCTAATTCATTGAATTCAATATTGGCCTGTTTTTTTAAATCTTCCATAAATATTAAATTAAAAAACTTTTTTTAAAGAATCTTCAATTATTTGTGCGGTATTTTCTAAATCCCGCATTGAGTGCTTAATCGAAATAAAATTCGTTTCAAGTTGAGCTGGTGATAAATAAACTCCCTTATCAAGTAAATTGCAATAAAACTGACTAAATCGTTTTGTATCCGTTTCTTTTGCTTCATTAAAGTTTATGGGCTTTTCCTTACGAAAAAAAATTGTAAACATTGATCCATTAGATTCCATGGATACAGGATAATTTTCAATTATATTTTGCAACAATGAATAAAATTGTTCACACTTTTTGTGCAGTTTTCCGTAAAAATTTGATTCGGAGATAATCTCCAACATTGCCAATCCCGCTGCTACTGCAACTGGATTTCCTGAAAGAGTTCCAGCCTGATAAACAGGTCCGGATGGTGCAATTAAATCCATATATTCGGCTTTCCCCAAATATGCACCAATAGGAAAACCTGCGCCAATAATTTTTCCTACGGTATATAAATCAGCTTCAATTTCATTAGATTCAACTATGCTTCCCACACGTTTTCTGAAACCTGTAATTACTTCATCATAAATAAGTAAAGAACCATGTAGCCTTGTAATTTTCCTTAAAAATTCTAAAAATCCGGGCTTAGGAGGCACCAGTCCCATATTGGCAGGAATAGGTTCTAAAATTATGGCTGCAATATGCTGACCATTTTTATGAAAGACTTCTTTTAGTGCCTCTTCATTGTTGAACGGAAGGCTCATTGTTGTTTCAATTGTTTTCTGAGGTATGCCCTGACTCGAAGCAAATGAAAGGTATGCCACCCCGCTTCCTGCGCCCACTAACAATGAATCCGAGTGACCATGGTATCCACCATCAAATTTTACAATAATATCTCTTTGAGTTATAGCTCTAGCCAGTCGAATTGCACTCATTACAGCCTCTGTGCCAGAATTTGCAAAACGTATTTTGTTTTCTGTTCCAAATGCAGCAAGAATATTTTTTGCCAGTTCAGTTTCGCCCAAGGTAGCACAGCCATAACTTGTGCCACGATTTATGGCTTCCATTGTCCTTTTTATTATTTTTCTTCGTGCATGGCCAGCAATGGAAACCCCCCAAGACAAACAAAAATCAATATACTCCTTGTTTTCTATTGAATATAACTTAGAACCCTTCGCAGATTTTATAAAAACAGGGGGCGTGTTCATGCCTCTAAAAGCCCTTACCGGGCTATTGACGCCACCGGGTAAAAATTTACAAGCCTGTTGATATGCATCAGAATTATTTATTTTCAGCATTTTAAATCAATTTAACAAGTTGTTTCGAATAATATGAAATTATATTATCAGCTCCGGCTCTTTTTATCGAGTTTGTGGCTTCTAAAAATGCATTTTTCTCATCTAAATAACCTGACTTTGCAGCAGCCATAATCATCATATATTCACCTGAGACATGATAAGCCGCTAGTTTGGATGTAGGTAGTGTACTTTTTATACGCTGAATTATATCTAAATAGTGCAAGGCAGGCTTTACCATTAAAATATCGGCACCTTCTTCAAAATCTGCACAAGATTCATCAATTCCTTGTTGGATGGTTCTGTAATCGAGCTGATAGGCTTTTCTGTCGCCAAAGGATGGAGATGATTGCGCTGCTTCCCTGAATGGGCCATACATAGACGAGGAATATTTGGATGAATATGACATAATTTTAGTACTATGCAAATTATGCTTATTTAATGCTTCTCTTATCGTTTCTACTTGACCATCCATCATAGCCGAAGGGGAAACATAATTTGCTCCAGCTTGTGCGTGCGAAACAGCTATTTTTGCAAGTGTTTGTATTGACATATCATTGTCCAAAATCTCATCCGAAAATAGACCACAATGCCCATGATTTGTGTAAGCGCATAAACAAACATCAGTAAAAACCAAAATTTCAGGAAATCTTTCATGGATCAACGAAATAGCTTTTAAAAAAAAGGAGTCTTTGTTGTAGGAGAAAGTTGCAAACGAATCTTTCCTATTACATTCAATTACAGGAAATAACAATATTTTGCTTATTCCTAAATCCGTTACTGTTTTAATTTCTTCTATGAGGCAATCTGTGGTGTATCTGAAAACGTTAAAAAAACCAGAAATTTCTTCTTTAATATTCTGTCCATCAATAACAAATAGCGGATAAATAAAGTCCTCTTTACAGAGAAAAACTTCCGCATTAGCATTACGAATTTCGGCATTTGCGCGCAAGGTATGAAATCTTCTCATAAACTTTTGTAATTATTAAATTCATTCTCTGTATGTTGACCTTTAAAAACAAATTTTTTATCTTTAGGAATATGACCATATACTTGCACGAAATTATTTACGCAAGAAGGCGATGTAAAGATTATTGTTTCATATTTCTTTAGTTCCGGTTTTTGAAAATCATCGGGTAACGAATTTTGATAAATAGCCAGCGCATTAACTTCGTAACCCAAAGCTTTAAGACCTTCTGGAATTATATTAAGACCCAATTCAGATCTGGGAAGCAAAACCTTTTTTCGTAAGAATCTCGAATTTAGAAATAAATCCAAAACACCATTGGAATCCTCTTTTTGGGATTGAAAATCATCTCTTATTCCAAAAGACTTTAGGACATCAGAGGTTGAATGACCTATAGAAACAACAATCTTTCCAAAAAACCAACGAACATCCAATTGCAATTCAAACAAATACGAAACGAAGATTTGAACAGAATATCGGCTCGTAAAAAGCACAATATCCCAGTCGGAAAGGATTGCTTTCCTGGTTTCGCTATTCAGCGGTTTTTTTGTTATTTGAATGAATGGTATATGAACTAAATTATCATACTTTTTATACTTTAAGGGATTCGTGCCAGTGAAAAGTGTTTTATTGTGGTTATTTTGACTCAAATATCCATGGTCTAATACGGTATTCCCAACTAAAATAATTGATGGTGACTGGGCTGTTAAATTCTCATTAATAATTTTTCCAAGTGTGAGGTTTATGCAGGTTTGATTTTCTAAGCTAACATGCGAAACAACGGCTACAGGCGTATCTGCTTTCAGATTTGCCTCAATGCATTTGTTTGCAATTTTTTTTAGATTTGCTGCACCCATGTAAAAAACAAGCGTATCACACAAAGGTATATGAAGATTCTCGATATCCGAACCATTGCAAAAAGCCATCGAAGAAGAAATTCCTCTTTGTGTTAAAGGTAAACCAGTTAATGCGGCAGCAGCAATTGCTGCTGGAACTCCGGGAACAATCTCAACAGGTATAAATCTCTGTAAAAGATAATTCATTTCTTCTCCTCCCCGACCAAAAACAAAAGGATCGCCACCTTTTAGTCGAACGATTCTAAAGCCTAGCATAGATGCTTCATACAATAGTTTATTTATCTTATCCTGTGACATGCTGTGATGATCTTTTCGCTTCCCCACATAAATTTTTTCCGCATTAAATTTATTGAGAAAAGATTGATCAATCAAATTATCATAAAAGATTTTATCAGCTTTGCATAATTCATTGTGCGCTTTTATAGTCAGTAACTCAGAATTTCCTGGTCCAAATCCGACAAGAAGAACTTTGCCATAATTCCGGCTTTCATCCATTTCTTCAAAAAGCGTTTGTGTGAACTTATCTTCCGATCGTATGGTTATAGCTAACTTTCCTTGCAGTGGGTGCGTATCAAATGGAAGAATTTCTGTGATAAGATCTTCAAGTCCTAAACGTTTCATTGCACAGGTGGCAACAATAATCGCATCTGCTTGATTATTATACAAAAATTCAATTCTTTCTTCGATTGATCCCCTTAGACTTAAGATTGTTAAGTCTGGTCGCAAATTTAAAATCTGATCCGCACGGTTTGAAGAGGATGTTCCTATTCTTGCATGCAATGGCAAATCTATCAGTTTCGTTTTATGAATGCTCACAAGACAATCGCTTGAATCAGAAGACATTGTTAGCGCAGCCAATGTAATTCCTTTGGGAAGTGGAAAAGGTAAATCTTTGGCTGAATGAATGGCTGCATCTGCTTTGTTCTGGAGCAATGCTTCATCCAATTCTCTTGTAAAAAAATCTTCTATTTTATTGTCAATTAATGAAATACTTTTATTTTTATCACCAAAGCTTTTTATCTTTTCTAAACAATAGGTTTCCGGAGCAAGTTGCTTTAGAACTTCTTGCGACTGAAGGAACGATAAATTGCTATCTCGTATAATGATTCTTATTGGGTTCATGAATAAATATTTTATGCTACTTTAAAACTTTGGGATTTACCTGATAAATAGTTTTTATCCCGATTTTGCCAATTCATAAACTTTACAATTTCATCCTCAACTATGTTTTTTGCCAATTGATACGATTCATTTCTTTTATTTATCGAGTTTTTTAAAAATGACTCAATTTGTTCTAAATGAACAACATCTACATTGTAACATTCTGAAACTGATTTTTCAATATCGGAAGGTACAGCCAAATCAAAAATTAGCAATTTGTTTTCCGAAGGGATATGTTCTTTTTTTACTATACTATGAGGAGCTGAACTTGCAGAAATCAAAATATCAACATGTTTTAAGGCCGATTGCAATTCACTAAAAGGAAAGGGAATTCCATCAAAGTCTTTTGCAAAATTTTGGGCTTTTTCATACGTTCTATTTCCTATCATAATGGGGTGTTTTAGGTATTTTAGCAAAAAACGAATGGTCGTTTGATTCATTTGATTGATACCTAAAAAAGCAAATTTTTTTTCCCCGAATGATCTAAATTTATTTATTAAAAAACTTATAACAGCTTGACTATAAGATACTGCTCCTTGAGAAATTTTGGTTTCAGTCCGTACTCTTTTTCCGACACAAAAGCTCCATTGGAAAAGCTTATGCAAGTGCTTAGAAATATTGGTTACAGAAGTCGTTTCCTGATAGGATATTTTTATTTGCCCTAAAATCGCACTATCCCCGATAATTGGCGAACTTAATCCAGCGGATAATAAAAACAAATGCCTGATTACACTTTCGGGAACTTCACCCATGCCCCAAAAGTATTCGAGGCGATTGCAAGTTTTTATGCAAATAGAATTCTCAGGAACCTCAAATTGAGTTTGCCCTATAGATGAATTTCTATATGATTTATTAGACAAGGAGTAATGTTGTATCACTTTCTAAATATTTTTGTATCAAATTTCTAATTTTTATGGACATAAATACATCTTCACCATTAGAACTAACAGCGATGCTGATATTGTCTTTTTTGTAAATGGCGGGTGAAACAAAATCGCAAAGTTCGGGATTGTCAACAACATTCACCAAGATTCTTTTTTTTTCGCCATCTGCTTTTATTCTTTGATTTAGTGCAGAATCATTCGTACAGGCATAAACAAGTAAATAGCCTTCCAAATCATTTTCATCATAATCTTTTTCCAGATAAGTATATGGCATTGCCTTTATTTCATTGCATACTTCTCTGGCTATAATGGTAATCGCACAATTAAAATTTTTCAATGACATGATTTTGTGCAGCGCCACCTTACCTCCCCCTACCAAGAGAACTTTTTTCCCTCTTACGTTTATGCTTATCGGCATGAAACTCTTCACAAAACATTTCTTTTTAGATTTCGCTTCCATAATCATTATAAACTTGTTTATGAGGAAGAATTTTGCCGAATTTCACTTTATTCCAAATTCTTTCATGGGCATAATACAATAACATCTTGGTAAATACTTCGATTCCTCCAATTGATAATGCAGTTGTCATTTTCCCGGTTAACAAAAAGGAAATCACAATTGTATCCACTGTTCCTGTCATTCGCCATGTTACTGCTTTAAGAATACTTCTGCGCTTCTGCTCCATGTTTTTCGTACATTTAGATATTAAGATTTTATTATGCAAAATTAAGATAATAATTTCCAAAAAGCAAATAATAATCATACAATTTACGTATGAATTGTATGAAAAAAGTTTTATGTTTAATTATTAATGATTTACATCAATGGATTTTTGAATGGGAATAATATTTTCAAACTGTAAATGCTTAAAAATAAATTTTAGCTCCGACCAGCTAAATGAATCGCCAAGGGAATCTTTAGCCAATTTTAAACTATAATTTTCGGCTTTTTGAAAATGAATCGAGGCTTTTTCCAACTTTTGAGCATCGACCAAGGTGTCTATTTTTATCTGCCCAATACCTACATAATGAGCTAAATGACCTTCAATAGTTGAAACAGCAAGTCCTCTTGTGATTGCAATTTCTTCCATAGATTTTCCTTCATTGTACAAAAATAAAGAGGCCTCTTTCGAATTCGCTTTTGGAGTAGCAATATCGTTGTCCTTGTCTTCAACATCGATAGAAATTTCGGCCTTTTCCTCAGGATTGTTGGCAATAAATTCCAAAATTATTTCCAAAATTTCGTCTCCATAGGAAGCAATTTTCTTTTTACTAATTCCATAAATTTTATTCAATTCCAGTAAAGTTTTGGGTAGTTTCAGGATGATTTCTTCGATCGACTTATTGTGTAAAACGACGTAAGAAGGATAATTCATTTCGATTGCTTTATGATTTCGCCAATTCTTCAGATTTTTATATAATTCAGAATCAAGAATTCGGTCATTAACAACGCTTTTTACAGCATTTTGGCTTTCTTTTTTCTCTTTGGGCAAAGGTGCTTCTTCTATGGTTGATTTTGCACGGGCTGTAAGATAGTGGTTCACATCAAAACCCTGAAAACAGGCCAGAATACATTTCTTTTTCTGGTTGGATTCAAAGTATATCTTTTGAAAAATACTTTTTAATTCTTTGCTCACTGCTTTATTGTCAGATTCAATTGTTGAAGAGGCAATAAAAGCAATATAGTCATCCAATTTTGTACCAAAATATTGACAGGCTTTTTTGATTCTTTCCTGCAAAGTATCATTGCCTGCAATCGCAGAATTTTGTTGAAGAATTTGGTCTATTTGTTTTTCAAAACTTTTTGATACCTCAGATATTTCTTTGATAAATTTATCCAATTGTGCTTGAAAATTGGATACAATATTTCCAATCAATGCATTCTGATTTTCTTTTAATGCTTTGATACAGTATTTAGAATTTCTTAAAATAGGAGTGAAATCAAACAATTCTAAAACCAAAGATTTTTCATATTCTTGCTTGGAAGCATTCAGATCTTTTTCCTGTGGAATTTCATTTTCCATTTTTGAAGTGAAATTCTTTACCAGCGAATTACTTTTAATGCTATTGTGCGAAATTTTTGAGCTTAAAATTATGCCCTCAAAAGTTCGGCATCGACTCAGTGCTACATAAACCTGTCCATGAGAAAAAGCGGCCTGTGCATCAATAATAACCTTATCGAAAGTAAGTCCCTGACTTTTGTGGATCGTTATGGCCCAAGCCAATTTTAAGGGATATTGAGTGAAAGATCCAATTTCTGTTTCTTCTATTTCTTTTGTTTCGGGGTGAATCGAATATTTTTGGTTTTTCCATTCCACTGGATCTACTGGTATATCAATCAACTCATTGGGACAACTTACAAAAACTCTGTCATCAAGAATTTTTGTAATTTTTCCAATTTTTCCATTATAAAACAGTTTATCAGGCGATATATCATTTTTTACAAACATTACCTGCGCTCCCGCTTTAAGAACCAGTTCATATTCTGTCGGATAAGAATATTCTGGAAATTCACCGGTAATTTTTGCCGTAAAAACCTCCTGCTTATGTGATATTTTTTGAAGTTTCTGATCGTTAAGTGCTTTGGCCTGAGCATTGTGCGTTGTAAGGGTGATATAACCATCGCTGAAGATATCATCAATTTTTTCGCTGAATCTTTTATTTAGTTCATTCAAACTGGATTCATCCAAATCTTTGTTTCTAACTTTGTTCAATAATTCGATGAAATTCCTGTCGCTTTGTCTGTAAATATGTTTCAATTCAATGCAAACAAACTGCGATTTCTGTAAGGCCTTACTATGAAAGAAAAATAGAGAATCATAGTAATCTTTTAGAATTTCCCAGTCATTGGGTTTTACGACCGGGGCAAGTTGATGCAAATCCCCAATCATGAGCAATTGTACCCCGCCAAATGGTTTGCTTCTATTTTTATAACGGCGCAACACTAAATCAATACCATCGAGTAAATCCGCACGCACCATACTTATTTCGTCAATAACAAGAAGATCAAGGCTTTTAATGATATTAATTTTATCTGTTCTAAATTGCTGATTAAAATTCCTAAAATCGATTTTATCAAAATCTTCTATGGGTATTAACGGACCAAATGATAATTGAAAGAATGAATGAATTGTAACACCACCCGCATTGATAGCGGCGACTCCTGTGGGTGCAACCACAATCATCCGCTTGGGAGATTTCTTTTTCAGGTTGTGCAGGAAAGTGGTTTTTCCAGTGCCGGCTTTTCCAGTTAAAAATACATTTTTATTCGTATATTCGATAAAATCGTGAGCCAGTTGCAATTCGGGATTTTGCATGAGATTATTATTCTATGGTTTTAAAGCTTTATATCTTCTGCCCCAAAATTTGAATTTGGTTAAGGAGGTATAAACCATGATTCTTTCTATTATTTTTATTTTCAATGCATAATGCATGATGCCATGACAGATAAATAACAAAAACAGACTTAAGCCTGTTTGAACAACAAAGGTTATTAGAGGGTTTTTAAATTCAAAAAAGAATTGTGAAAATAAGTTTATAAAAAGTCCTACCAAAATCGAATATAAAACAATATATCCCAAAACAAAACCGTGCCCAGTTTCTATCGCTTTTGTAGGACAATTTCCCATGCATTTCATGCAACTTTCGCAATTAAAAGTCCAGTAGGGGCGTTTGTCAACTTTTTTAATAGCTTTAACGGGACATGAACGAATGCACAAATCGCATCCATTGCAATCCCTTGATGCGTAATATGTTTTTGCCAGAAAGAATCGACCAGCGAAGTAGTAAAGCATTGCGATAGGTGAAACCAGAATATCCTGAATTATTTCACGAACAGCTTTATAATTTCTTTTTCCAGATAGCAATGCCTCTAAATAATTTAAAACTTTTTCTTTATTTTTCAGATGAAGAAATGTGATTGTGTTGTTGTTCAGACCGGGATGTATTGATATCCAATTGGAAGGTAAATCTATAGGATACCAAGATTTTATAGCGTAACCTTTGATTTTAAGAATTAGTGAAGCCAAATAAAATGTTATGCCGCTTAAACCTGGTGTAATGAAATTCCCAATTTTCATGCCGGCACGGGTATTCATCAGAACTACATCATTATTTCCTAAAGGGAAGCACATGATAAAATGTAACATTACCGGAGGATAATTAAATCCATGAACTGGGCTGATGAAAAATATCAACGAATCTGCTGGCGGAGCTTCAATTTTGCGACGATTCACCTGAGCAATATTAAGCAATTGTATTGTAATATTTCTGTCAAAGGCAAATTGTGAAATCCAATATGCAACATTTCGGGAATTTCCCGTACCGGAAAAGAAGTAAACAACTATATTTGTAATATTTTTTGTTTGCATAATTCAAAAAATAGGTTCTTTGGGTAAAATCTCACAAATTTTGATAAAAGAATCTTTAATATTTTCATTCAAAGATTTTCAATGCTATGTAGAACCATCGTTGTTTTATAATGATCTGAATTTTGTAGTTTATAACACATTGAAAACAAATGTAAAAAAATGCTTACAAATTAACTATGCTCAATGTAAATTGTTCTATATAAAAAAATTACTTTAAGTAAAAAAAATAAATAGAGAATACAACAAGGCGCAAAAATAAAAAAAAAATCAAAATAGAATCACTCCTAATAAAAGAAAGTTCTAAAAACTTCCTTCTTGTTATGTTTGGGATTTTCATTATTGTGCCTATCATATTATTTTAGGTATAATCACATCAAACGGAATTTCTGCAAAAAGCCTGATTTTGTGAGATTCCGATTTTGCATTAATGAAAAGGGTTAATTATTTATTTCTACTATTACAATGTGAAATATTGAGAGAAATAAGGCTGTTATTCATTAAATTATAAAAATTTTGTTGACCTTTTTAAAAAAATTTTACGACCTTCCTTTTAGTTGATTGAATGAAATATTAATTTTTATTACAAAGGAATATAGAATTATAAAAACATCAACGGAATTAGGGATAAAAAAATAAAGAATTACTTTTGCACAAGCAAAAAATGATTCATCGAAAAAAAATTACAATGACAAGATAATTTAATACATCCGGCTTGTGCAATCCCCAATTGCATTATATGGTTTATATTTCTCATAAAATATATAAGTTCATAGAAAAAGGAAAGTATTTTACAAATAATCGTCCTCATCAATAAGGTAAACCTACAAGTCAATCAAATTTGGCTATTAAAGTTAATAGGTTTTCACGAAAGGTCAAAGAAGTCTTTGCTGTTTGGGTTTAGCAAAAATTGGATTTCAAATCAGGCATAACAAAAAAAATACATACACTCAATTTAACAAAAACAAACTTGGTATTTTGGGTAATCATAATCTTTTTGCATCTTTGCAGGCTTCGTAAAAACTTAGTGCAAGTATACAGTTTTAAGTGATTAAGTTACACATACATTGTATGATTATATTGGCTTCATGTAACTTATTACTTTGTAAATATGAATAATTATTGTACAATTGTATTTTTGTTCATAAGAGATTGAATTATATTATATAGGTCATAGGTTTTAAATAAGTTAGATTAAAAGAATGAGAAGATTTTTGCTACTATTATTGATTGTATTTTATAATTTCTCTTACAGTCAGACAAATCCTAATGTTGATTGTATTTTGCAATTTCAGACGTACAAGAAACTGATCGAATTAAAAAACCTTATCTCTGAGAGTTTTCAGCTAACTATAAACTGGGTGTTTATTGAAAGAAAAGAGAGTACTCCATATAAATTGCGATTTATAGATATTAAGGAAAGGGATTTTAAGAAGATTACTGATACATTGAGCATATTAGCTAGTAAACAATCGCTATCCTTTCAAAATAAGATATCCTCAGTGATAATTAATTCGCTGGATTTATTAGAAAAGGAATATGTGATTACACAGAATTTTTTGGTTTTTGAAAATTATGACAATGCAATGTTAGTTTTTGAAATATTGCCTGAATTAGAATATAGGGGTTCTATTCCCATTATGAATAAATCGATCTTGGATGAAATAGAGCTGATTATTTACGAGGTTAACCAAAATATTGAAAATTGTATAAGCTTCAATGTGAGTAAAAATTATAAAAGTCCTAAGCTTTGCGATATTGAGCGTTTGATTAAGATCTTAAAGGTTGAAGAACAAATTGAAAGGACTGTTAAAATTAAATCAAAAGAATCTGTAGCACAGTTTAAAGAATCTTTAGTTAAAAGCTATGATAAGAATTTTACTCACAATGAAATTAAGGATTTGATAGATTTTTATACTTCTCATACTGGACAGAAACTTATTAAAAAAAGTCCTTATCTAATTTTAGAGTTATTAATTGATTTGCAAAACAAAAGAAAGGAACCATAATTTACCGCATTCAATCGAGTTGATGTAAGATTAACTGATGATTATATGCATGTCCTTCCCATGTTAAGAAAACCGAACCAAAACTGCATGCTCATCCTTGTAATCACAATTTTAAGAACCCGCTTGTAATCATTTTGGATTTAGAAATCCCTGTTTTCCAATATGTATATATGTATGTATATATTACCATTTGTTTATTTGAACATTATTTAATTGATTATCAATTTAATATAATAAATTCACTTGTTGATAAATAATTGATAAATTTCTAAGAATTTATAAAGGTACATGATCAATAATTATCCTAATTTTGCGGGAAAATATAATCAGGTATGGTAGAAGTACAATACTCCGAAGATAGCATTAAAACGCTTGACTGGAAAGAACATGTAAGAAAAAGACCGGGTATGTATATCGGCAAACTCGGTGATGGTTCTGCAGCTGACGATGGAATATACGTTTTGATCAAAGAGGTTTTTGATAATTCCATCGATGAATATATGATGGGACATGGAAAAACCATTGCAGTTGAAATTCATGATGATACAGTCACTATCCGGGATTTTGGACGTGGAATTCCATTAGGAAAAGTTTTAGATGTATCTTCCAAAATGAATACGGGCGCAAAATACGATTCAAAAGTATTTAAGAAGTCGGTAGGCTTAAACGGAGTTGGGATCAAGGCGGTTAATGCTTTGTCTGCCATGTTCCTTATTCAGTCTTTTCGAGAAGGAGAAAAAAAACAGATTGAATATTCGAGAGGTAGCGTCATTGAGGATCGTTCTATAGAAAAATGTGAAGAGGCGAATGGTACCAAAATCACGTTCCAACCTGATGAGGCTATATTTGGTGAGTTTCATTATGTAGAAGAATATATTGAGGCCATGCTCAGGAATTATACTTACCTAAATTCCGGTCTTACCATAACCTTCAATGGAAAATCGTTTTACTCCAAGAATGGACTTTTTGACCTACTCACCGATAATATGAGTGAACCCGGTCTTTATCCTATTATTCATTTGAAAGGCGAAGACATTGAAATAGCCATCACCCACGGAACTCAATACGGTGAAGAGTATTACACCTTTGTCAATGGTCAAAATACCACTCAGGGTGGAACGCATCTTTTTGCTTTTCGAGAGGCTTATATAAAAACGATACGCGACTTTTTCAAGAAAGATTATGATGCTGCAGATATACGCTCATCCATTATTGCTGCTATCGCGATTAAAATTGAAGAACCTGTTTTTGAATCCCAAACCAAAACAAAATTGGGATCCAAGAATATGACACCGGAAGGTGAATCTATACGGAATTTTGTCATGAATTTTATGAACAAAGTTCTTGATATTTTTCTACATAAGAATACAGAAATTACCAATATTCTTCAAACCAAAATTCAAGAAGCAGAGAAAGAACGCAAAGCGATCAGCGGAATTCAAAAATTAGCCCGAGAGAGAGCCAAAAAAGTAAGTTTGCATAATAAGAAATTAAGGGATTGTCGTACACATTTTAATAGTAGCGATGAACTGCGAGAAGAATCTACGCTTTTCATCACAGAGGGTGATTCTGCGAGTGGTTCCATTACCAAATCGAGAAATGTGAATTTGCAGGCCGTATTTAGTTTGAAAGGTAAACCATTAAATACTTATGGGTTGACCAAAAAAATTGTTTACGAAAATGAGGAATTCAATCTTTTGCAAGCAGCCCTAAACATTGAAGATGGCATAGAAAACCTTCGCTACAGTAAAATAGTAATCGCAACCGATGCGGATGTGGACGGTATGCATATTCGCTTGCTTTTGATTACTTTTTTTCTGAAGTTTTTTCCTGAATTGATTAAAAATCACCATTTATATATTTTACAAACCCCACTTTTCAGAGTTCGCAACAAAAAGCAAACTTTTTATTGCTATAGCGATGCTGAAAAAGCCCAAGCAATGAAAAAACTGGGGGTAAATCCTGAAATCACACGATTTAAAGGTCTGGGAGAAATATCACCAGACGAATTTAAAAATTTTATTGGCGACAAAATCCGTCTAGAACCCGTCTTGATCAGAAAAGAAGATAATATCACTCGCATGCTCGATTTCTACATGGGAAAAAATACGATGGATAGGCAGGAATTTATCATCGAAAATTTAAGAATTGAAGAAGACCGAGTTGAAGAAGAAGAAGTAATTGAAATAGAATAATATGAGAGTTGCCGCAATTACCCACGTTCCTTTTGAAGGATTGTCCCTGCTCAAAAACTATTTGGATCAGAATAGGCTTCATTTAAAGGAATTTCCATTGTATTTGGATTCTGAATTACCCAAAATCGATGAGTTCGATTGGTTGATCATCATGGGAGGCCCAATGAGTATTTATGATGATCACCTGTATCCCTACTTATCATCAGAGAGGAATTTGATTCTGAATGCTATACAACAAAAAAAGATTGTTACAGGTATTTGCTTAGGTGCTCAATTCATTGCCGATGCTTTAGGGAAAAGAGTTTTTAAAAATCCGCACAAAGAAATTGGATGGCATGATATTATCCTGACGCCCGAAGTGCAAAAAATCTTAGAAATAGAACATCGTATCCTGAAAGCATTTCATTGGCATGGCGATACTTTTGATTTGCCAGAAAATGCAATTCCTATTGGAAGTTCAGAAGCTACTGCCTGTCAAGGATTTATTTATGAAGACAGGGTGCTATCGCTTCAGTTTCATGTAGAAATGCAACAAAAAGAAATTGAAATCATTTATGAAAATTGTGCTGAGGAAGTTGTCAATGGAAAATACATCACGCCATTGAATTCATTTCTTCCCGATGATGAAATTTGGGAAATGAATCAAGGTATCTTGTTCAGATTACTCAATTTCATCAGCAGACAAGAAAATAACAAATAAACTTAGCTTGGTTTTTAAAGACCAGAAATAATATAAGAAAATGTTGGACGACGAAAAAAACAAAGGCGACGAAAATCAGTCACAAAACGAAGAGAAGCATCTTCAGCACGAAATGCACAATATTAAATTCATTTCGGGCATGTACCAAAATTGGTTTTTGGAATACGCTTCTTACGTTATTTTGGAACGTGCAGTACCGCACATTTTTGATGGTTTAAAACCAGTTCAAAGGCGCATACTACATGCCATGCGAAGGCTCGAAGATGGCCGCTACAATAAAGTTGCCAATGTTATTGGATACACGATGCAATATCACCCCCATGGCGATGCTTCCATTGGTGATGCCATGGTGCAATTGGGTCAGAAAGATCTGATGATAGATATGCAGGGAAACTGGGGAAATATTCTTACCGGAGATGGCTCTGCTGCTCCAAGATATATTGAAGCCAGACTATCAAAATTTGCACTTGAAGTTGCCTTCAACCCCAAAACTACTGAATGGAAACTTTCTTATGATGGCAGGAACAAAGAACCCGTGCATCTTCCTATGAAATTCCCATTGTTGCTTGCGCAAGGGGTTGAAGGAATTGCAGTTGGATTGGCGTCAAAAATATTACCCCACAATTTTATTGAATTAATTGAAGCATCGATAAAAATTCTTAAAAATGAACCATTCGAATTATTGCCAGATTTTCCAACAGGAGGATTGGCCGATTTCAGTAGATATAACGACGGTTTGCGAGGTGGTAAAATTCGTGTAAGAGCACGAATTTCTAAATCAGATAAAAAAACATTGGTCATTACAGAAATTCCATTTGGAACCACTACGGGAAGTCTTATAGAATCGATACTTTCGGCCAATGAGAAAGGTAAAATTAAAATAAGAAAAGTTGATGATAATACGGCTGCAAATGTTGAAATTGCTGTACATTTACAACCCGGCACAGATCCTGATGTTGCGATTGACGCACTTTATGCATTTACAGATTGTGAAATGTCTATTTCGCCTAATTCTTGTGTGATAGAATACGAAAAACCCCGTTTTATGGGTGTTTCCGAAATTCTAAAAGAATCGACTCAACGCACAATGGATCTTCTTAAGCTTGAATTAAAAATTCGGTTGGCAGAATTACACGAAGATTGGCATTTTTCTTCACTCGAAAAAATATTTATAGAAAAAAGAATATACAGGGATATTGAGGAATGTGAGACTTGGGAAGCCATTATTCAAACAATTGATAAAGGCTTAGAACCCTACAAACCCTTGTTCAAAAGAGAAATTACCGTTGACGATATTACACGATTAACTGAAATAAGGATTAAGAGAATTTCGAAATTTGATGCGTTTCAGGCCGATGAGCATATAAAAGGCGTTGAAAACGAAATGGAGACGGTTCAAAAAAACATCGACAATATCGTAAAATTCACAATTGCATATTTTAGAAATATTAGGGATAAATTTGGTAAGAATCGGGAACGTAAAACAGAAATCCGTAGCTTTGATATTATTGAAGCTGTTCAGGTTGCAGTTGCCAATGAAAAACTCTATTTCAACAGGGAAGACGGTTTTGTGGGAACTTCACTCAAGAAAAATGAGTATCTGTTTGATTGCTCCGATATGGATGATATTATCATTTTCAAACGCGATGGAACTTATGTTATAACAAAGGTTTCGGAAAAAACATTTGCAGGACAAAATGTAGTACATATCGGATTGTTCAAAAAGAATGATGACCGCACAATCTACAATGTAATATATGTTGATGGAGAAAGCGGTGCTAATCACATAAAAAGATTTTCCGTAACAGGTGTCATCAGAGATAAGGAATACAATCTCACACAAGGCACTAAAAATTCAAAAATTTTGTATTTCAGTGCAAATCCCAATGGTGAAGCGGAAAGTGTAAAAGTCACGCTAAGACCCAAACCTCGCTTGCGAAACCTCACCTTTGAGGCATCCTTTGCCGAAATTGGTATTAAAGGACGAAGTTCTATCGGGAATATCCTTACAAAAAACGCTGTTCACAAAATTGTTATGAAACAATTGGGTGCATCTACGCTAGGTGGCAAAAAAATCTATTTTGACTTTGAAGTTTTACGTTTAAACATCGAAGGTAGAGGCCAGTTTGTAGGTGAATTTGAAAATGGCGAAAAAATCATTGTGATTCGCAAAAATGGTTCCTATTCGCTTTGTTCATCAGAGCTATCCAATCATTTTGAAGCAGATACGATTGTCATTGAAAAATTTAACCCCAAAAAGGTATATTCTGCTATTTATTTTGATGCAGAACAATCGGTTTGTTACTTAAAACGATTCGTAATCGAAGAAACCTCTATCGAAACGGGCTTCATTGGCGATCATCCCAATTCAAGTTTGGTTATGTTGCTTACAGAAAAATTCCCTCGTGTGGAATTAAAATTTGGTGCAAAAGATAAAAAGCGACCTTCGGAAATTATTAATATTGTTGACTTCATTGGGATAAAAAGTCACAAAGCTAAAGGGAAAAGACTTTCGAATTATGATATTGACGAAATTATTGAAATTGACCCTATCGTTACAGAAGAGCAGATAATAAATTTCGAAAACGAGTTGAAGGAAATCAACAAAAATAAGTTTGAAGTTAATTTTCCGAATGGTGAACAAATTATTATGGATCTGTAATTTATGCAAGTGGATCATGTTGCAATATGGGTGAATGATTTAGAAAAAATGAGGAAATTTTACCTTCAGTATTTTGATTGCAAATCGAATGAAAAATACACAAATATTCAAAAACAGTTTTCATCCTATTTTCTATCATTTGGTTTGGGATCTCGTATAGAACTCATGCACAAACCCCGGTTAGCTTCAAGGTCTCAAATGGAAGCTCTGGGTTTGGCGCATATATCTATTCGGGTTGCAAAAAAACATGAGGTTGATGAAATTACGGTCGTTTTATTCAATGATGCTTATACGGTTATAAGTTTTCCGCGTCTTACCGGCGATGGATATTATGAAAGTGCAGTGCTTGATCCGGAAAAAAATTTGCTCGAAATAATATTCAGAGATAGTGATTCAACAAACTTGGCATTTTACATGATTTAGAAGAAATACTATAGCAGTAAAATAATAAGTTGATGTTAGTAAATAACAGTTATTCAATTTGTTTTCTTAATTCGCCAATTTGCTTCTTTCTGGATACAACAAGTATTAGAATACAACATATCGAATTGTTTACAAATTCTTATGATAAGTTTATCATTTTGTTATTTCAATAAATTTAAGAATCATAAACCGAAAAAACCTCTTACTTTTAGTCGTTCTGTTCACCACATCATATCAGATTAAATTTATCGCATTCAATTAAATATTGCGCAATTGTATTAAGTAATGACATAATTCACATTAATGCGTAAAATTAATTTTATAACAAAATGAAAAACGTTAAAACCCAATCATTGAAATATAAATTAGGAGCTGTTGTAGGGCTTATCGTTTTACTGGCTTTGACTATCACCATCGGTATTTTTGTTAAATACAACAGAGAACTGGCCTTTGAAAATGCCAAAGCTAAAATAATCTCAGAGACCGAGGTTTTATCAATATCCATAAGAAACGAAATAAATGCAGCTATTCAGGAAATAAAGCTGACAAGCAATAATTTATTGGAGTATAAGAAGCATAAAGCGATGAGCAGGGAATTTATTGTTGATTTGTTCGAAAAGCAAATGATGTTGAATCCCAATTACTTTAGCCTAAACACAACTTGGGAGCCCAACAAATTTGATGATAATGATGAAGCTTACAAAGGAGCTCCGGGTTATTACGATGATGGTCGTTTTGTGATCCTATGGTATAGGGAAAACGATAGTATTAAGTATGATAATTCTTGCTATTCTTGGGAAGAAGAGATGGCTTTGGCTTCAAAATGGTATGAAGTACCCAAAAGCACACTTAAGCCCTATATTGATTTTACTTTATACCCAATAAGAGGTAAAAATTTCTTAATCATAAGTTTATGTTTTCCTATTTTGGAAAAAGGTAAATTTGTGGGTGTAATGGAAATCGACTATTTGAGTGCTTATATGCAAGAACTTGCCCTAAAACTGAATAAAAACCTTTTTGATGGAAATAGCTATGTAGAGGTTTTATCTCATACTGCATCCTTTGCTGCAAATACGCAAATAGATTCCTTAATTGGAAAAAGTATAAAAGATACAGATCCAGAATTGTATGAGAATAAAATAAACCAGATAAAATCAGCGAAAACACATTTCTCAATACAAAACGATACGATTAGCTATACCACTCCCTTAATATTCAAAGAAATACCAGAACCTTGGCAAATCAATGTGAGTATTGCCAAATCTGTTATCATGAAAGACGCTAACAAACAGTTAACCAAGCAATTGATCATTGGTTTTGTAATTCTGCTTGCAAGTATTTTTATTATCATTCTTATGATGGGACGACACATAAAACCCCTTGCTCATTTACAAAAAATTAGCCAACGAATATCAGAGGGTGATTTAAGTGAAGCTAAATGGATACATCAGGAAGATGAAATCGGACAATTATCGGCAGCTTTTCAAAAAATGACAGCAAAGTTACGAGAAATAATCACTCACATTCATCAAGGTTCTACCAATATTGCATCGGGGAGTATTCAATTGTCTTCAAGCTCTCAAATCATAGCGCAAGGAGCCAACGAACAGGCTTCGTCAACAGAGGAAGTTTCATCCTCTTTGGAAGAAATGTTAGCAAGTATAAATCAAACAGTTCAAAATGCAATGGAAGCCAAAAACATTGCGAAACACGCTGAAATTGGGATACTTGAAGGTCAAAAGGCATCTGAAGCCTTTATCGAAATGATAAAACAAATAGCTCTGAAAATAACGGTGATCAATGATATTGCCGATAAAACAGATTTACTTGCTATAAATGCCTCTATTGAAGCATCCAGAGCGGGAAAATATGGAAAAGGTTTTATGGTTGTTGCTTCAGAAATCAGGCAGTTGGCAGAAAGCTCTCAGATTTCAGCAAATGAAATCATTGGTTTGGTTCAAAAAAGCTTAGACTTAGCCAAGCAATCCGGTGAAAAGCTAACAAAAATAGTTCCGGAAGTGCAAAAAACGGCACAAATCATTGAAGAAATATCCATTGCCAGTGCGGAGCAAAACTTAGGCGTTTCTCAAATAAATTATGCAGTTAATCAGTTAAACGCAATCACTCAACAAAATTCAGC
>Ga0316608_1000110_pt1 | contig 43028 bp, 22 predicted proteins | sample MIS2016152B_MG_FD_207673 | JGI IMG/M metagenome (GOLD analysis project Ga0316608, IMG submission 207673) | Microbial mat bacterial communities from Middle Island sinkhole, Lake Huron, Michigan, United States - MIS.2016.152B | ecosystem: Environmental > Aquatic > Freshwater > Lake > Sediment... | reverse complement strand
ATGGCTGTAGATGATGATCTGTATAGTTTAAAAGTTTATCGCGAATTTTTGTGCGATTCGAAATTGAATTTTTATTTCATTCAGGTTATTGATCTGATCAATACGGTTGAAATTGCCGTAAATCTTGAACCCGATATTATTCTGATGGATTGGGAGATGCCGGGGGTTTCGGGTACAGATTTTATAGTAAATTTAAAGGCAAATCAGGTAACAAAGTCAATTCCTGTAATAATGGTAACCTCCCGATCAAGTAATTCAGATATTCAAACAGCATTTGATGTAGGTGCAATTGATTATATTCGTAAACCAATCGAAAAAACTGAGATCATTGCACGTGTAAATACAATTGCCGAATTTGTTAAGGTATTAAAGCCCTTACGTATGCAAAATAAAAAAACAAATGAGGATAATGAAAGCAAAAATGTTAAAAACCAAATTAGCATTTTATATGTTGAAGATAGTGTTGAGCTCAGATCTTATGTTTCAGCTTGTTTGAAAGAACAATATATTGTTATTGAGGCAGAAAACGGAAGAATAGGTTTAGAAAAAGCAATAGAATTCGCTCCAGATTTAATTATTTCTGATATCAATATGCCAGATATGGACGGTTGGGAAATGTGTAAACATATCCGTGAAAACTCCGATATTTCTCACATACCCATTATTTTACTTACTGCACAGCAATCTGAAGAGAGCAAAATTAAAGGATTTAAGGAAGGTGCAGATGATTATCTTACAAAACCTTTCAGTCATAATGTATTATTTGCTCGAATAGAAAATTTGATAAAAATCAGAAAAGATTTGAGGGATCAGTTTTATAATGATATATTTACTGATTACACAATTTTGTGTAAAAATACTATGGATTTAAAATTTCTTGAAAGTTTAAATAGAGCCATTGAGCAAAACATTTCAAATGAAGGTTTTAATGGTGATTTATGTGCAGAATTATTAGTCACAAGCAAATCCACATTATACCGTAAACTACAAGCCTTAACCGGACAATCATTTAATAATTACCTACGAACCATAAGATTAAAAAATGCAGCCAAAGAATTAAAGAATGAGCAAACAACGCTCACAGAACTTGCCTATAGATATGGATTTAATTCTCTAAGTTATTTCTCTCGAAGTTTCTTAGAGCAGTTTGGCGTTTCTCCTACTCAGTTCACAAAAAATGAATCACAATAAAGTTTAGTTTTTTATTGTTTGAATGCATTTATTTTGATACTTATGTGCAATAATTTGGAGCGAAAAATGAAAAAACACCTTATGGCATAAGTAGTTACGACACAATAAAGACTGATAATTACTATTTTGTTGATAAAACAAAATATATTGAATTGTTGGAAAATCATGGAGGAAGATATTTGTTTTTTCTCCGTCCAAGACGTTTTGGAAAAAGTATATTCGTTTACATTTTGGAGCATTATTACGATATAAACGCTAAAGATAAATTTGATGTCCTTTTTGGCGATACTTATATTGGCAAAAATCCGACCCCTTTAAAAAATTCATATCCTGTTTTACACATTAATTTTTCGATGGTTAGGACACAAGGAACTGTTGAACAGCTTAAAAAAAGTTTTTGTCTTAATGTTTGGGGTGAAATAGATGCGTTTATTGCTAAATACAATACTTTACACAAATTTGATTCTGGGATATCAAAAAAACTGAAGCCCAAAACGATGCTGGAGATTTGCTGCTTGTATTTCACAATGAAATGAAAAAGAAGAACATCAGATTTTACTTAATCATTGACGAAAACCTACGAACCGATTATAGCAAATTAAGATTTTTATTATTTGAAGACAAGAAACTAAATGGCAACTTTAGTATATTAATAGATATTGCAGAAAATAGAAATACTGAAAGCCAGTTAGTTAAAACTTTTCCCTATAATGAATTAATCGATAAACATAAATTAAAATCGCTCTTATAATACCTTGGTTTTCTTGCAATAAAAGAAATTGATTTCGAAAATACTTACACTTTTGTTATACCTAATAAATTAATAGATAATTTGATATGGGGACATGTACGAACTGCCATTAGTGATTTTTACGCCTTAGATATTGATATTGATTTTGTCAATAAGGGTTTTAAAAATAATGGCTACAGAGGACTTTTGGAAACCTATTTTTGATCATATAATAGTTAAATTTTACAAAGCAGTTTCAATCCGTGATTTTGTTTTTCATGAAGAAGGTTTAAAAACGTTTATATTGGCTTGGCTAATTTTATCAAATCTATATGATGTAATCAGCGAAAAAGAAAAAAAAAGGATTTGCAGACATAACAGTCTTTCCAAACCGTAGATTTTTTGAACATATTAAATTTGATTATATAATTGAACTTAAAATGATTAAATCCGAAAATATATCCACATCAACAAAAGAAGAATTAGCCATTCAACAAGCCCGTTCAGAAGCAGAAACACTATTAAGACAATACTCTAACAACCACGAATTTAGAACCATAAAAATTGCGATTATTGCCTCTCCTCGAAAACTTTTGTGGATGGATGTGGTTATATAATTTATGACTTTTTATATTTATTAATGTAACTGTTTTGTATCAAAAAAATATTAAATCAATTATATGTCAGCCATGTAAAGATCAAATAGTAATATTATTTTTTAAAACCTTGGTAAGTATTTAGTTTTTAAATTTCGGTAATCATTTTTCATTATTGCAAATCTTTTAAAAATGATTTATTAACATAAGCATTATGAAATTTTATTATCTTTGTAATTGTTTAACCAAAAAATTATAATGCAATGGCAGAAAATGGCTTAATGATGCAATATTTTCATTGGTATTATGGAAATAATGCCAACGACCCTGATCTTTGGGATAAAGTAAAATTTGAAGCGCAACGATTATCTTCTTTAGGAGTGACTGCGCTTTGGTTACCTCCCGCATACAAAGGAAATTCATTTAATCCTACAGGCAAAACTGTACATGAAAAATTTGATGTTGGTTATGGGACTTATGATTTATATGATTTAGGTGAATTTGACCAGAAAGGAACCATAAGAACAAAGTATGGCACTAAAGATCAATATATTGCAGCCATTCATGAAGCCCATGCGCAGGGTATTGATATTTATGCAGATGTTGTTTTAAACCATAAAGCTGGCGCTGACGATACGGAGTGGGTGAAAGCAGCAAAAGTTGCCTATAATGACAGAAATTTTATCATCAAAGATGAAGTTTGGATTGAAGCTTGGACTAAGTTTAATTTTGAGGGAAGGGGAAATAAATACTCTGATTTCAAATGGAATTTCCACCATTTTGATGGTGTCGATTGGGCCAATAATCTTGATGAAGCTGAAGCCAAAGGAATTTACAAATTTACAGGTTTGGGCAAGAACTGGACGAAAATGGTTTCGGGGGAAAATGGGAACTATGATTACCTTATGTTCTCTGATATTGATATGAATCACCCTGAAATAAGAACTGAACTTGCTCGCTGGGGTAAATGGTTTATAAGCACTACCCATATAGATGGTTTCAGGCTTGACGCTGTGAAACATATCCAATTCAGTTTTTTTCGAGACTGGATCAAGTATTTGCGAAGAATTCACCCCAAGTTATTTGTGGTTGGAGAATACTGGAGTTCTAATCTCGATGAATTGAAGTACTATATCTTCAAAACAGACGGTTGCATGTCCTTATTCGATGCACCTTTGCAACGAAATTTTTATCAGGCATCGCGCGCCGGATTTGCTGAATATGATATGCGCGGAATTCTTGACAATACCTTAATGAAAGATCACCCATGGCTTGCTGTTACCATTGTCGATAACCATGATACACAGCCATGTCAGGCTTTGGAGCGCTGGGTTGACTATTGGTTTAAGCCCCTCGCTTATTCTATCATTTTACTGAGAGGAGAAGGCTATCCATCGGTGTTTTACCCTGACTTATATGGGGCAAAATACCAAGATAAATACAATATCGAATTGCAACCTGTTCTAGGTATTGAAAAACTCATGATGGCCAGAAAGCGATTCGCCTACGGAATTCAACACGACTATTTTGATGACAAAAATGCCATCGGATGGACTCGTGAAGGAACTGACGCTATTCACGATTCAGGACTTGGTGTTTTGCTTACCAATGGACTTGCCGCATCAAAATGGATGGAAATAGGAAAAATACATGCAGGCCGCATCATGTATGATTTTCTTGGGAATCATACAGGTTTAATTACTGTAAACGCCGATGGTTGGGCAGAATTCCTTGTTCAGGAAAGATCCGTATCTGTCTGGGTTTTTCAGGATTAGTACATTTTTCATATCAATGTAGTTCGTGAAAAATAACGATGATGCCATTATATATCCCTGTGCGTAGTATTAAGATACTACAAACAGGGATTTTAAGTTCTTACAATTTTTACATATTTTTAGAGGCAAATGAAAAGTAATTTCCAACACCTTGTTTGAACGTAAATTTCAATATCTGACCATCCTTTTTTTAGATTTTTCTTAGTATTTTTTCCTTCTCAGTTGTCATTGTTTTCGATTTTGTTATCATGGGGGGGTTCACTTTGTATTTCCAACATAAATTTAAATAATCGTATATGAAAAAAGTTCTGTTTTTAATTTCTATTTTTCTATGTTTCAATTTATATGCTCAAGTAAAAGTAGATAAAGGTATTGAGAAGAAAATAGCAAATTTAATTTCCCAAATGACTTTGGAGGAGAAAATATCTCAAATGCATCAGATGCATTATGGTTATGCTAAGCAAAATACTGTATCCGAAAAATTCCAAAGTGAAATACAAAATGGGAATATGGGTTCCTTTCTTAATATTAGCCAATTCGACATTTCGCAAGAAGTTCAAAAAATTGCAAGCCAGAAAAGCAGAATGAAAATTCCTTTACTAATTGGCCGGGATGTCATTCATGGATACAAAACTATTTTTCCTATACCCTTAGCGATGTCATGTAGCTGGGACACGGTTCTAATTGAAAAATCAGCCAGAGTTGCAGCCGTTGAAGCATCCGCCGATGGGATTCGTTGGACTTTTTCTCCTATGATCGATATTGCTCGTGATGCTCGTTGGGGGCGTATAGCAGAAGGTTATGGTGAGGATCCATTCTTAACTTCAAAATTGGGACGTGCTTGTATTTTGGGATATCAGGGTAAGGATTTGACTGAGCCTACTTCTCTGGCCGCTTGTGCCAAACATTTTGTTGGATACGGTGCTGCTGAGGGCGGTAGAGATTACAATACAACCTTAATTCCTGAATCGGAACTACGTAATATTTATTTACCTTCATTTCATGAAGCAAAGAAAGCAGGAGTTCAAACTTATATGTCGGCTTTCAACGATTTGAATGGTGAACCGGCGTCCGGAAACGCATTTACTCTTGATCAGATTTTAAGAAAAGAATGGGGCTTTGATGGTTTTGTTGTAAGTGACTGGGAGTCTGTTGCAGAGTTAATCAAACATGGCTATGCTGCCGATGAGAAAGAAGCTGCATACAAAGCCGTTACAGCGGGAGTTGATATGGAAATGGTTTCCAACACCTATACAATGAGTTTGGCTGGTTTGATCAAGGAAAACCCTCATTTGCTTAAAAAAATTGACCAATGCGTAGCAAATATCTTGAGGGTTAAATTTAGATTAGGATTGTTTGAAAATCCAATACCTCAAAAAATCAATTACAATATTCAGGATCACTGGAAAGTTGCCAGAGAATGTGCCCAATCAAGTATCGTTTTATTGAAGAACAGAAACAATATATTGCCCTTATCGAAAAAGACGGGAACTATTGCCATCATTGGTCCTATGGCAAATAATGAAAGTTCTCAACTGGGATGCTGGTCTATGGATGGAGATAAAACCAGTGTTATTACTCCTCTAACTGCCTTTAGAAAAATGTTTTATGATACTGCAAAAATTTGTTTTGCCCAAGCTCTCAATGATACAAGAAGCAAAGAATTAAGAGGGTTCAGCGAAGCAATTAATGTGGCAAAAAATTCCGATGTTATTTTGCTTTTTTTGGGTGAAGACGATAATATGAGCGGAGAAGCAAAATGTAGGGCATTTTTGGATCTACCAGGGGCACAAAAAGAATTGTTGGATACGCTTGCAACACTTGGAAAGCCGATAATCTTAGTTATTTTGGCAGGCAGACCTTTAACCTTTTCTGAACAGGCAAACAAGGCAGATGCGATTCTTTATGCGTGGCATCCCGGAACCATGGGCGGAATGGCCATAGCAGATATCGTTTTTGGTGATTATAACCCATCGGCAAAATTAACCACAAGTTTTCCCCGATATGTAGGACAAATTCCCCTATACTACAATTTCAGAAACACAGGCAGACCCATTTCCAATTGGAGTCCTGATATAAAATTGGGTGATCCCACAAATCCAAAGGGATATGTAGCTCAATATCTTGATGTTGCACCCACACCTGAATATCCTTTTGGATATGGACTTTCATACACAACTTTTGAATACTCTGCTACAAAAGCGGAAAAAGAACAATTCGCTGTGAATGAAAAAATCAAAGTTTCAGCCACAATCAAAAACACTGGCAAAATTGACGGAAGTGAAATTGTTCAGCTTTACATTAGAGATTTGAGTGCAAGTATCACCCGACCGGTAAAGGAGCTAAAACGATTCAAAAAAGTTTTTTTGAAAGCAGGCGAAAGCATCTCAATTCAATTTGAAATTTCTGCCAATGATTTGGGTTTTTACAACAATCAGGGAAAATTTTTGATAGAACCCGGGAAATTCGATATTTGGATAGCTCCAAATTCGGCAGAAGGTATAAAAACAACCTTTCTGCTAAAATAAATCGTGCGATATTAATTCTATTTTAGAAAATTTAAATTTTCAAATTTATTTTTTCTTTTTGGAATAATTATTTAAGCTGAAAGGCAGCGACCTTTTTTGTTGAAATAAGGAATAAACTGTTTTATTCTTGTTATTTCTGCAAATAGGACAACGCTGTGCGGTCGTTAAAGCAACGTATGAATACAAAATTAAAATATTTTTTGAAAAATAGTTGTTAATTAATTGACCAAAGTACAACTAATTAGCACATCTAGAGATTCGTAAATAGCTCAGGAATTTCCAACGAAAAATTAAACGTAAATAGATATTAGTATAAAATTAATTGCACATGAAAAGAAGAGTCTTTTTTAAAAATCTTGCTTTAAGCGCTACAGGAGCAATCGTTTTGCCCAATTTTTCCAAAGCTTCAAGTATCCCTGTTGAAAATATTAAACTCACACCCGAGTCAAAGCTTTTGAACAAGGGTGAACAAAGTGAGAAGTTTTCTAGAAATAATGCAGTACGGAGTGGAATGGCTTTGGGTGGAATAGGAGCAGGTACTATCGAACTTCGCAAAGATGGCAAGTTCTATAATTGGAATATATTTAATAATTTTCCGAAGGAAACCGGCCCGGCTTTTCATATACCTATGAGGGAAAGTGAAGATTCTATGAGTTCTATTATGTTCTTTGTTGTTCGCTATGAAGTTGAAGGAGAAATGCCGCAACTGCGTTTGCTTCAAATTAATAGCGGATTGAATGAAGGTGCTGTACCCGGAGCAGCCTATTATTTTCCTTGGTTGAAAGCGATTGAATCGATTGAGTATTCTGCAAGATTTCCTTTTACAATTATGAAATTTACAGATGCCGAAATGCCCTTGGAAATTGAGATGAAAGCATGGACGCCCTTTATTCCGCACGATGTTAAAAATTCTTCTTTACCTCTTTCTTATTTTGACTTTAAAATAACTTCAAAAACTGAGAAAAAAGTGGATGTTATGATTATTGCATCCCTTCGGAATATGGTTGGTTATGAGACAGATGAGCGAGTCTATGTGACCGAAATTTTGAACAAGGCAGGTTACAAAACAGTAAGCATGACCAGCACGGGAATGAATGAAAAACTTAGCACTCATGGTCAGATGGCTATGACATCCCTGAATGAAAATACATCTCATTACACAGGTTGGGGCTTGTTTCATCCTTACTATGAATATGTTGTAAGAAATAAAACCTTACCCAATATAGATGACACAAATGGTATTGAAAGTCTGGGTTCTAATATACCGGATTGGATGCCCCGCACAAATGGTAGAAATATTATTAATCCAAAAACCAATAAGCGCAATATTCAAGGTGACATTGAATCTTCGCAATGCTATTCATCTTTAGGATATTCTATGCAATTTTCCTCATTGAATCAGGAGAATGCACATTGTTTTGCATTTACCTGGAACTTTCCAAATTTATATGCAGATATTCAATTTCGGAAAATGAGCGATAAAATTGAAGGTCATTATTATAACAATTTTTTCCAAAATGCCGCAGAAGTAGCCGATTATGCCGTGGCAAAAAAGAATGATTTGCTTGCAAGAAGTGAAGGTTTCCTGAATAATTTCTACGATAGTTCTGCCGATTCTTATGTTTTGGATCAGGTGAACTCACAGTTAAACACTTTCGTAACCAGTGGTCGCTTAGTTAAAAGTGGTGATTTTGGTGTTCTTGAGGGATTGGCGCCAAGTTGGTCTTGGGGACCTATTGCAACAATGGATGTTATGATGTATGGCACTGTTCCCATTATTGCATTGTTTCCCGAATTACAAAAATCGACAATGATAGCGCACTCAAAAATTCAAAGCGAAATCGGTGAAGTAGCTCATGGCATGCAAAAAGATTTCAAAGGTTGGGAAGATGGAACTGCGGGTGTTTCACATCGACTGGACTTACCCGGACAGTTTGTGATTATGATCATGCGCGATTATTTCTGGACAAACGATAAATCATATTTAACTAATCTGTGGCCCAAAGTAAAAAAGGCGATAGATTATATCATCGATCATCGCGATTTTAATAGTGATGGTTTACCCACAATGAAAGGAATTGAATGTAGTTATGATAATTTCCCAATGTATGGTTATGCATCCTATATTATGTCGCAGTGGCTGTGCGCTATGGCAAGCGCTATAGAAGCCGCCGAAATTATGGGTGATACAAAAGCAAAAGCAAAATATCAGAAAATATTCGATATAGGAAGTAAAAAAATGGATGAAAAGCTCTGGAATGGAAAGTATTACAGGCTCTATAATGATGATGATAAAGCGGGTGGTAAAGGTAATATTGACGAAGGTTGTCTTGCGGATCAAATTATTGGGCAATGGGCAGCAAATCATTCAGGATTAGGATATTTATTTAAAAAAGAACATGTAAAACAGGCTTTAAAAAGTATCTATGATATGTGTTTTATTCCTAATTTTGGATTGAAAAATTGTAGCTGGCCAGGTGCTAAATTTTTTAATGATATACCCCGTGAAATTTGGGTGGATCAAGGCAATACATATTGGACAGGCGTAGAACTTGCCTTTGCTTCTTTTCTGATTTATGAAGGCTTTGTAAAAGAAGGTCTTGAGGTTGTAAAAACTGTTGATCAACGTTATCGTGAAAATGGCTTATATTTTGACCATCAGGAGTTTGGAGGACATTATTTCAGACCTATGGCAGCTTGGGCAATTATCAATTCCCTTTTAGGCTTTAGTTTAAATTGTCAAAAGTATTCTTTTGCCCCTAAAACAGATAAAAAAGCTTACAAGTATTTCTTTGCAACACCTTCAGGTACAGCTAATTATAATTGTGATCAAGGAAAAGTCAGTATTAAAGTACTGACAGGGGAAATGAGTTTTGCACAAATATCTTTGAGTAACTCTGGAATTTTGTCAAAAAAACCCGTTGTTGCTTTAGATTCAAAAATTTTAAATCCGAAAGTAACCGTAGAAGCGGATAAAATTTTATTAAATTTGGCGACAATCGTTCAGGTCAAAGCCGGACAAATATTAACAATCGCATAGTATTAATTTGTGCCACAAAGTTGCGAAATCACAAAGTTTATTTCTTTGGGTTTTGTACCTTTGTGGCTTATAATCTTTATTGCATTCCCCAAAAGATGTTTATTGAAAATTAAGCTCACCAAATGTTTTTTCCTCTGAATGATACAGAATATCATCTTTTGAAAAATCAGATTTCCTTTGTTTATTGATGATTGCCGAAAATGCAGCAATAACTTTTTCAACAGAGATATTTTTCATACATTGATTATCGCCTCTGCAAGGTGGATCCACAAACTCATGAACGCAAGGGCTACAATAAAGATTTTCATAAATGGAAATACTATTTTCGGCAATACCATATTGGGAAGGAGAACAAGGTCCAAAGAGAGAAATTGTGCGGGCACGAGTTGCAAATCCAATATGCATGGGGCCAGAATCATTGGTTATAAAAATTTTAGAATTCTTAATAATTTCAATTAATTCAAAGATATTTGTTTTACCTGCCAAAGATGCAATTTTGTTTTTTTTAACAATTTTTTCAAGCAATTGATTTACATAAGGAAGCTCTGATTTTGATCCAATTATAAAAACAAAACAAGATGGATTTTGTATATGAATTCTATTGATCAGTTCTATATAATTGTTGGCATCCCATCTTCTTTCTATACGCAAATCGGATGCATTGGGATTAATGACTATATATTCAATTTCATCTAAGCATTTTCCTTCAAATAAAAACGAACTTTTAAGGGCAGAATTCTCAAAATTATGAAGGTGATGAATTATCGTTTTACATTTCATCATTCTGGCAAATTGCAAATATGTTTCGGAAATGGGACTGCGGTTATTATAAAACATCATGTGCGTATAATTACCCAAGCGATAACGTTTGGAATTCAGGTAGAAACCCAGCCGATTTTTTGCTATACTCATGACCGAAATCAATGAACTAAAATTAGAGTAAACCTCCAAATCTATGAATACTTCAATTTTTTTTGAAATCAGCTTGAATACGAAAGGCCAAAAGCTCCCCAAGAAATTTCGAAAAGATTTGTCATTGATTAAAATAATTTCATCAATTTCTGGAATCATAGAAATAATCTGAAAATTTTCTTTTGAGCTAACAAAAATAATTTTGGCATTTGGATAATTGATACGCATTGTTTTTATTAGGGGTGTAGCTTGTATGATACTCCCCATGCCTTTGTATTTGCAAATCGCAATGGTTTTAAAATTGCAATTTAAGCTATGGTTTATATGAAGAATTTTCCCTAATAATCGCACAATCGAGTTTAATAAACTCATTGACCTACCTACAACGTTTTTATCAAGCCATAATTTTGTGCTAGTTTTCATCAAATTATTGTATTATAGATTTATTTTTTCAACAAAATAATCGATGAAATACTTAATTTTTGTCCATCTTCCCTCAAGATAGTAAAATGGGTTATTGGCATGCTTGACCAATTGTATTGCAAACCAATTGGAATGAGGTATCCCGTATGATCAAAGTCCTGTTTAGTTTTAAAATTTATTGATCCTAATTCAGTATCATTATGATAGAATTTTAAAACACAATTAAATTGAGAAATGTCAGAATTTAAATGAAGGAACAGTTTGTCATTGAATGATCTTAAAACCAACGAATTAATTACATATTTTTCCGCTACACCGCTCCAAGATTGAACTTGGATTGTATCTTTCATTATGGATGGCTTAAGAGCTAACAGACCACAATACAATTTTAAATTAAAAACCTCAGCCTTGTGAATCCAATAAAAATCAAGGCTATCGATAGCAGGAAACTTTTGTTTCAAATCATTTCTTAGCCAAACAAAATGCTTACCGATTGTAGAAAATGGAAAATAATTTTGATAAATATGTCGGGTAATCAATTCATACCTGAGTGTATTGGGAACTTCATCAGTTGCGTCGTACCAGTTCCGAGGCTTGTTGGAAAAAACTACAAGTGGAATGTCGAATTTTTTTATATATTCAAGATTACTTTTTTGTAGGCTTTCGCTAACCGTGTTTTGCATATATTGGTTAAAATAAGAAGGAACAAGTTTCTGGCAATAAAAGTACAACATAGGTGTATTGGAAAAATCTAAGAAAGTGGATGATGCAGGAAAATTTTTGTCCATAAAATGCTTTAAATCATTTGTATTTTCCATTTCAAAAGATTCTTTGCCAATAATTCTAATTACTTTATGATTGTAAGCATGCAAATTGACATTTGATCTGATTTTTTTTGAAAGCTCTTCATAAATGCTTGTTCCCCCAACAATATTTCCCTGACTGAAAATCAGAACAGGAATAAAAAACGATAAAATGAAGATAAAATATTTGTAAGAGTTATGCCAGAATTTCAATAACATAAACAAGCTTAAAATCAAATAGAAAAAGTTAATAATAAAACCAGATCCACCTTCGGCCAAAGAGTGTCGGACTAAGCCACGTTGTGCGTTTGCAAAATAATAGATTATTAAAAAGCAAAGTGCAAAATACAAAGACTTCTCTATGATGCTTGTGTAATTTTTTCTGTTGATAAATAAATACATAAACATTCCAATGGTAGCGAATGGAAATAGATAATAAAAGCTGTAGTATGCCTCATTTTTCGATGCTGTAATTGTTGAAAAGCCATGAGCTTGATTGGCTGAAAAATAGTCAAGCGCACTTTTCAAGTTTTCTACCAGAGGGACTTTTCTAACCAATGCTATTAAGGATATGAGCATGATTGTAGAAATACAAAAAATGATGCTGATTTTGAGTAATTTCAGTAGTTTTGACTTGTCAAATTTATCGATAAAATGCAGAATCACTACACTTGTTGTGGCCACTATGGCAGAATAGGCCAAATCCAGCTTCCAAATAACCAGAAATAAACACCAAAAGCATAAAAAAATAATTCTTCTGATGGTAAATGATTCAAAAAGTTTTGAGAGAAGAAATATACTCACAAAAACCCATGCATGGCTTCCTCGAATTAAGCTAAATATGGCCGGGAAGAAAAAAATGATGCATATAACAATTCTTTGATCAACATATTTTCGTAGAAAATAGAAAAACAAAAGAGTATAAAGAACTATGGGCAGAAAATCATAAAGAATAAAATCGAGCGAACTATTATATCCATTCATAAACGTATATAACAAGGGAAATCCTATGTCCGAAAGTAAATGGGAACTTAGCGCCTCAAATGTAGGCCATTCATTGAATTTTAACAAACGCATTACGCCATTGGCTGGATTCGCTAATTCAAACATTTCCTTTGGCTGATCAACAAATGGATTGTAATATACATATAGTAGAATACCCAGCGTAACAAGAGGATAAACAAAAGCAACGTTTGTTCGATTTATATTAAAGGGAATCTTTTTGGAAAAAGAAAGCCACAAACCCATAAAGAAAAGTAATAACAAAAAACCAAAAAAAATAATATTAGGACTCAGAATATGAATATCGTGTTGATTTAAGATTAAATAAAACTCTGAACTAAAAACAAATAAAAACGGAATGAAGAAAAATGGCAAAAAAAACAAATAAACGGTCCTAAACTTTAGTTGCTTGATTTTGGAAAAAACAATAAAAAGAGCAAAAAGCAATAATACTGAAATTATTATAATAAGATGAAAATGAGGGATATTAAATCCTTTGGCCGAAAGAAAACGAACAATTACAAAACTCAATGCAGAACCCAAAGCCCAAGTGTAAGTGAGTAAATGTTTTATCTTGAAAAATCTTAAAGCTACCTTATATTTTAAAATCTGGAAAAGCAATAATGATATAAAAATGAAAGATATCAGAGTAAGAGAATCCTCCATAGGGCTTTCGAATAATTCATAAATGATAAATAATGAAGACAGAAAACAGAGATTATTCCAATCATTCAGGAGTATTTTTTTTCTGCCTGATTTATCATAAATAACAGATAATAAAAGTGTTGAAAGAAGAAATGTAAAAAGAAAAAGAAAAACACTTTGATAAAATACTGCCACTCTGGCAGAAACATCAACCTGATCGAATGTGGCTATGGCGGGAATTATTTTATTTATGTCATGCAACAGAGGATCGAATGAATCGAATAAAACTTTAACAGCCAATAATGAAAAAAATATGCTGATAAACAAGTAAGAAAACCGAACTTGAAATGAAATTTTATGCGAAGAAATCAACATTTTAATGTTTCTAAATCATTTGACAATAGATTGAATTCAATGAAAAACTCAATTTGCTAAGAATTCTAAGCAGATTTGTTTTTTGAAAAACTAAAAAGATCTTTCAGTTTATCCCAAATACTTCTATTTTCGGTCGCATCTTCATAGTATCCACCTTCTTTTTCATAGTTGTAACCGTAACCATATCCATACCCATAACCGTATCCATATCCATAACCGTATCCATATCCATATCCATAATGATTGACTGCCTTGGCATCATTGAGCAAAAGGGAAAGATTATTTATCTGATTACTTTGGTGTAAGTCATTGACAAGTCGTATTCCATTTTTTGTTGTGTAATTTAACCTCAATACATAGATAAATGCATCTGCGTGTTTGGAAACTAAGAGTGCATCGGTTACCATCGCAACAGGGGGTGTATCAATAATGATGTATTCAAATTCCTTTTTAGCTGTTTCGAGAAATTCGAGCATTTTTTCGGATTCAATAAGTTCGGCGGGATTAGGTGGAACCGGACCCGCTGCACACACAAATAAGTTTTCAATATGGGTAGGCATGAGGACTTCCTGAAATGTGCTTTGACCAATAAGGTAGGTGCTCATCCCCATATCTTTGCTAATATTGAAAGTGTTAAAAATTTTAGGCTTACGAAGATCTAATCCGACCAGCAAAGTTTTTTTGTTTGACATCGCAATAATGGAAGCAAGATTTATAGCGCAAAATGTTTTCCCTTCTCCTGATACAGTAGAAGTGATGGCTATTATCTTCGATTCCTTGGGAACCATAATATATTGCATGTTCGTTCTTACCGTGCGAAAAGACTCAGAAATAAATGATTTGGGACGGTCAAAAACGGGTATATTGTCCTCTTTAAAATTGTGGCCAATAACCCCTACAATCGGGGCAGTGGTTATTTTCTCAACATCAGATCGATCTTTTATTTTGTTATTCAGAAAAATTCTGATTGCAACAAATAGCGAAGGAAAAAGTAGCGAAACCAAGATCGCTTTGTTTCTATTGGCCGATGTATTCGGAGAAATATAGCTGGCATTTTCTGTTTTAGCTAAATCCAAAACTTTGGCATCCGGGTAATTCGAAACTCTGGCTATTCCAGCTTCTGTTCTTTTTTCCAATAGATAAGTATAAATTTTATCGTTGAACTCATACTTCCTTCTGATTTTTAGATAGACCCTTTCGGAATATGGTAGGCTTTCGAGTTTCAGCTCCAATCTTTTTACTTGATTATCAATTTCTATTGATGAACTTTTGGCAAAATTAAGATTCGTTTTTATAATTTTTAACAAGGATTCTTTTATTTTTTCTGCCTGAAAATCATATTTATCTGTAAATGAAAGATTTTCTTTTAAGCCATAAGATTTATCGATTTTTTCTTCGTTTTTTGTTTTTACTTTTTCAAGATACTCTATCAATTCTGGGTCTGTTACACCAAAAAATGCAGGATTCACAATTTCATGCAAATCGGTATTTTTTTGTAATTCCTCAAGTAGGTAATTGTAATATTTAATGTTGATTAGTTTTACAGCTTTTTGAGCTTCTAGCATTTTTAATTCATCATACCATTTTTCACCTTCTTTGGTTAGATCACTCACTTTGAATTGTGTACGGAAATTTTGCAAAGCATCCTCTGCGCCTTTTAAAGAATCAACAATACCATCTAATTGATCATCAATAAACTTGATGGTATTCACGGCCACCTGATTTTTTTCTTCTAAACTATTCTGAATATAGACATCGATTAGTTTATTCAGGTAATCTGCTTCTTTTTGGGGCACAGCACCCGATGTCCAAATCCAAAGCAAAGAGGTCGATCTTTGATACGATTCAACTTTTACTTTGCTGGAATAAAGATTAATTAAATTGTTTAAATCGTTGATATTAAACAAATAGCGATCAGTATAGGAAGCTGGAATTGTACTCTTTTTAAGTTTAATCCAAAATGAATTGTTATTGTCTTTATATTGTTCTCCAAAATTTAAAATTTTAGAAATTTTCTGATCTGGCAATTCTAATTTGTATTCCTTTTCAGAAATAATTTGAACAAAGTACTGAATACTTGATTGAGGAACGGAAGAATCAACTTCAACAATAAAAGGCGAACTTTTATATAGTTCAATGGGGCGGAATCTTCCGATTTTAAAATAGGATACACCGAATTCGAGTTCTCTGATGGTTTGTTCTGTAATAGAAAAAGAAGTTAAAATACCCCTTTCAGTTTCAATATTTTTTTCTTTATTGAAAAACTTGATGCCTCCCAAATATTCCTCTGGATTACTTTGGTCTTTAACAAGAACTGTTGTATGAACACCATACTGAGGCACTTCATAATTGTTCTGGAAATAAGCATAAATATAGCCGATTATTACTGCAAGCACAAATAAATACCAATGCGAAAGTAAAATGTAGAAATACTTTTTATAATCAAAAGTATTCAACGTATTAGGCGTTTGTTGATTTGAAACTTTTTTTTCCATTTATAAATTATTTCGATACTGCCAGAATTAACGCCACGCCAGTAAGTAATGTTGTGACTGAAGATAAAACGTAAAGTACATCATTGGATCTTGTTTGAAAAATCTTTGCTGTAATAGGTTCTGCATAAACCATATCGTTTGGATATAAAAATAGATCTTCGGACTCCAAAATTCTTCTTTGGGTCAAATCTACTGAAATTGTCCGGTTTCCTTTTTCTGTAGGTCTTATAATTAATAATTTACGCCGATTTCCATAGGCTGTCATACCACCCGCTTGGGTTATTGCTTCAAAAATATTGAGTTTATTTTGATAAAAATAATTTACACCAGGATTATTAAATTCTCCAAAAAAAGTAACTTTAAAATTGACAAAACGGATACTTACATAGGCATCTGTAACAAACTCAAGGATTGTTGTTTTGATAATCTGTTCGGCTTCTTTGGGAGTAAGACCTCCTACTTTGATTTTACCCGCAATGGGTAAATCTATATATCCGCTATCTGAAACAATAAATCCATTGAAAAAGAATAAATTCCCTCCTCCTCCTTGCGTAGTTGAAAGAGAGCTTTGATTTGCTCCAACGGTGGACTGCGAAACATTAAATAATTCCTCTGCTTCTTCATTTACTGAATTAAGCGAAATGGACATTATATCATTGGGTTGCATGTGATATGTGGTGTCATTGAGAATATACTCCTGTTCTGGTAATTCTAACGGATCTTTTTGTAAATAAATAAGTCTTTTCGGTGTACAACCTATTATAAATGTGATAATTAACAATAAAATGTGTATTTTTTTCATTATCTATTTTTTAAAGAAGGGCAAAAATATGAATAAAATCTTCACCCACAAGAATTATTCAAAGAGGATATTTAAAAAAGCAATTATTCATGGAAAGAATAAACAACGATTTTGGTAATAATATTTTCATTGCTTTTCAGCCTGATTAGGTAGATTCCGGGGGGGGCCTTATTGCCTGAAAATGTTGATCCATCCCAAATCGAAGTATATTTTCCTTTCGACAAAAATTCATCTTGGATTGTCTTGATAAAGGTGCCCAACAATGTATATACCTCCAATCTTACTTTTGAAGAATCGCTAACATAATAATTGATATTTACCAAATTGGAGAAGGGATTGGGATAAACTGTCATACCTAAATTCGAATGGATGATTGTGTCGCTTTTTTCGGATATTATTTCCCACTTTCTTTGCAATACTGAGATTGAATCAATGACATTGAGTTCAATATTATAATGAGCTTTTTTATTAAACTGATAATTAAATGTATCTTGTCCGCTTTTCGCAAGCTCACCATTTACATACCAAAGCGATAAAGGCTTACTGTCAATATCTTCCACTTTTACCCGGAACACAATATTGGAATCCATATTTACTTTTAACTTTTCCTGCTTGGGATATAAACCGGAAATGATGGGTAAGTCATTGATCGGAATAATCCTGACAAGCAACGATTTTGTAAACATTTCATTCATTGTATTAACAAACTCTGCTGAAATAATTTCATCCCCATACCAGTCGCTTTGATTTGTCGAAAAAATAAAATCATACTTGCTCTGATCTATATTGATTTGGTTATTCCCTTTCCAATTAATTTGAATTGTATCATAAATGCCTTTATTTAAGTAATTTGTGTCAAGGTAAGTAATCTTGTATGTTTCATCTTCGAAAAACATAATTGTATCTGGCAAATCAATAAAAGGCAACTGATTGTCATTAACAATAGAAATAATGACAGAATCATAAAATGTGTATTCCAAATCACTGATTTCAAATATTAAATAAGCTTTATTGATGGTTTCCTGCATATTTGAAAAGACTTTCAGTGTGTCATTTTTTTCAATTATTGCCAAAGTGGGATCACAATGAAAGTTTTTGTTTAGCGAAGTATATGAATTATCAACGTCCCTGATGATAGAGTGCAAAGAAAGCGACAGGGTATCTGTTGCCTTAAATGCATAATATTCATGTAATTTTATATGAGGTGGATCGTTAACCGGCTCTACTTTGATTACCGCACTATCACTGTATGTATAGTCATTATCCACAATCAAAAATGTATTGTAGCTTAGGCCATTCCAGTCTTTTACATTTTGGTCGAACTTTACCGCAAGACCATCAACAGAAATATCAAACTGTAAATTATTGCTACTGCTCAGAACATAATCTGATTGATTGCTGTCTGCATCAAAAATATATGGGCTAAAATCAAGGGTGTAAACAGAGTCTTCTTTTATGTAAAATGTATCTGGGAGTTGTAATCTGGGAGGGTCATTAACAGATATGCAAATAATATGCAAGGTGTCAGAACTTTCCAAGTCATTGTCAGATACCTTAATTATTAAATCAGTTGTTCCATTCCAGTTTATAAGTTGAGATGAAAATTTAAATAAACCATTTTCAATCCAGGTGGATTGAACCTCGTCATTCGATTCAATGGTAAATGTCAAATCTGCATTTGGATTATCTATGTCGTTGCAAAAGTCAAAAATATTTACAATCACAGAACTATCTTCCATATATTGAATTATTTTTCCATGATGAATATTAGGTGCATCGTTTACGGCCAATGTATTTACTCGTATAGTGAGTTTCTGATCAACCTCAGCATCAGAAATAATGAATGAAATACTATCTTCCCCAAGATAGTTTTCCATTTTAGATCTGACCAAAATTCCATTTGCGTTTGTAGTTAAATTCAAATGAGAAGAAGGAAAAATATATTTTATCGTCAAATTACTGCTATCAATGTCATCTGCTAACATGCTTATTGGAATTGTCAGAAGAGAATCCTCAGATCTTTCAAAATAACTTTGAAGTTGATGCGGGGGATCATTTACGTTTTGGATTTTAAAATGGATCGGAAGTATTTGAAGACATTTTCCATCGGAAATATTGATGTTTTTGGTAATGTTTCCATAAAAATTTTCAATTTCAGAACTAAAATAGACAGAATCTTGGTTCAATAGAGCAGAAATAGTATCGTTATGGGTTAAAAAGACTGAAAAGAGGCTATCCTCCGTATCCAAATCTGCTACCAGCTCTTTGATCGGAAATGCTATTGTAGAATCTTCAAGTATTAGTATTTCATCAGATCTTAAATAGGGGCAATCATTTCTATAATTTATATCGAGAATAAATTCAAATATTTCGCTATAATTATTTACAGCTTCCAAGTCGTTCACTCGAAGGTAAACTTTGCACCTTCCCCAATAATCCTTATCAGGAATGACTCTATTCTGACTATGTGTGTAATTACTTCCTGGTAGAACTTGAATTTGCAAATCGTTGATTTCATTATCTATATCTACCAAATGTAAAACACTTTGTTCAATGACAAAAGACGAATCCTCATTACACAAAGCTGAATCCTGACCAAGTACAAGAGGCGAGTCATTGACGGGTGTACAATGCACTCGTATAGAATCTATGATTGTATCTGTTCCATCCGATATGAGCATTTTAATCGATTCACTGCCGAACCAATTCAAGGTTTTTGATTCAAATATCAAAGTATTATTTTCGTATATGGGCTTTATTTGCAAGCCCTCTAAAAACTGACATGTAATGATCGTATCATCAATATCCTGTATATAATTATTGATAGCTATCGTATCAGATACGTTATCTTCCGAATAATATAAATCACTTGGGAAAGATATAACGGGTGGATCATTTTCGTCAATTATATCAACTGAAATGGAAAAAGAACCACTATGGTTATGACCATCATTCAGAAATACGTTCACCGATAATTGTCCGTGGAAATTTTTATTAGGTATAAGCGTGTCATCTCGAAAAGTGTAATTCAAACCGGGTAACAACTTTAGAGTGATTTCGGAGGGCAGATTGTCAATATCAACGAATTGCAATGCGTTTTTGGGTATAACCATTCTCATGTCCTCAAGGCATTCTAATTGCATTGATTGTCCCAAAATAATAGGAGGATCATTTACAGCTTCTACAATTGCATTAATCTGAAAGGTATCCGATGAAAAATTTTCGATAGATCCATCTTGAACATAGACGGGAATCACTATATTACCAAAATAATTAGAGTCTGGTATAATATTTAGGTTTTCAATTGTATAATTATCTCCAGGTATCAAGTGAAAAGAAAATCCCTCTGGATATTCATTATCTATATCATTAACAAACAAACTCATATAGTTCATTTGAAATTCAGTATCTTCATCAAAATTTATTGGATTTTGTGCTTCGATTACAGGGGGATCATTGATGGGTAAAACTTCGCATTGTACAATGAATTCATTACTTTTGTTATTTTCTGCTTCAATATCATTTACAAAAACTTTCATATTTATTGTACCAAAAAAATCCTTAGAGGTTAAAATACTTTTACCAAAAACCTGATAATTTGTACCAGGTAATACATTGATTTCGTGCTGAGAATAAATAATATTATCCACATCTGATATAAAAAAATCTTGTATATCAATAAGTTTGGGTGTATCTTCCATAACAACAATTTCATTGGATCCTGTAATAATTGGTGGATCATTTTGTGGTTGCACTTGAAAAACACAATAAGAAATATTGGATGAATCTCTACCATCCATGATGGTATAAAAAACAGTATCATTTCCAAAAAAATTAAGTTTGGGATGATAGCGAAATGCCCCCAAAGAATCAATTTCTATTGTTCCATTTTTGGGCTGAGTGATAGAATTCAATATTAAAGAATCAGGATAAACATCAAGGTCAAAATCATTTGCAAATATCCCGTTTTCTTTGCTCAAAATCAATTCAGAATCCTCCAAAACAGAATAATGATCATCAACGGTTATAGGTGAATTGTTTTGTTTGGATAAAACAATTTTAAGCTGTATGAACCTACACGCAGGAATAATGGGTTGCCATGCATTCGGATTTGTGCTGCCCCAACCTTCATTGGATTGTGTGGCAGAATAATAGTTCAAAGCAAATTGGTCATTGAAGCTTGTTGTGGGGGGCGTATTGGATCCCCTGTAAAGAATTTCATAATGAGTTGATAAATTGGACAAATTAGAGGCAATTACTTTTAATGGGCTATAGTGTTTAAAATCAAGTATAGGTGAAGTCCAAGTTCCTTTTTTATAGCCATTTTTTAAGAATACTACATTATCTTTCAGCACAATACTTGAATCAGTAACACCCTCACGCCAGTTTATCATAGCAGGGAATCTTATGTCTTTGTTATAAGTTCCAAAAGGATCGCAATGATAAAGTCGGTTGCCACCAGGTATTCCACCATGAAAATTCTCATCGGCAGCCACCCAAACGGTGTAATCACCCGGGTCAATAAAAAGACCTTCCGCCTCCGACCTTTCTACGGGAGATATAAATTTATTTTTTAAGGTAAAGTCTTTTGAATTGTAGTAAAGATAAGCCCCATCATGAAGCCAAATACTTTCTTCGTAAGGGGAAATGGCAATCCCTTCACCTCCAACATAAGAATTTTGTGATGTGACTAAATTCCATGTATTTAAATCATATACATTCGTCAACATAGAATTATTTTTTTTAACAAAAATCTTCTTTCCAGATAAATCAATGCAAATTGCACCGGGATCATTATCGACCATTCTGGTTTTTTTCCTTTCTAATAATTCTCCATTCATGTTGATATGAAAGAATTCATAGAAGCAGTAGCCAGGATTAGCAGGGTCTTCGTTTTGGGGGATTCCGCTAAAATTTACAGGAACTGCCCAAAACCAAATTGTTGAATCCAGATGATTATAACAATTACCTTGAATATTTTTTGCTATCATATTCAAGGGAATTGTCTTGAGCAGCCTGCCTCTCCGATCTCTTATGATTATGCTATTGGGAGCATTTTCAGAATTATTGCCATATTGAGATATGATAATATTATGATTTTCATGATTATAAGAAACTCCTGTATTCGCATAGGGATAATCTGGAACAACAGTTTGTTTTTCAATCAAATAAGCTCCTGTCGAATCGTTATAATGAATTAATAAGCCAGAAAGGTTAAATCCAGTTTTATCATCGTAGAGATTGTTTGAACATGTTGTGAACGAAAATATTTCAGAAAGTGTATCAGACATGTTTTCTCTGGAAAACTGCACTTTCCAATAATATTTCGTATTGGGCATTAAGTTTTCAACTGACAAAAAGTTATTGACTAAATTTTTTTTTAGCTGTGTATTTGGCGGAAAAGTTGAAGAAAGAAATACGCTATAATTTTTGATTTCCTCGGATGACCATTGCAAATTTACTTTTGTGGGATCAGTCAAAGTGTGATTATTGTAAGGGTAAATTAAACGATAGGAATTGGGTTTATCAAAAAAACCGATGGAATACTCACCCTTTTGTTTATCCAAAGGGAATTCAACTTGAGAAAGGCCAAAATTAATTGCACTTTTGGGAATAATCTCCCATGTTGTATCATTTTCGTCAACTCTATATAAAATTTCTGTGAGATAAATATCCTGGAGAAATGATATACCTGTCAAATCTAATTTGGCTTTGCCGTTTATATACCCATCTTGTTTTATTCTGTAGGTTTGTTTGGTTCGTGCAGAACAATAAGCAGGAAAATATTCTTTATTAGGAGTAACCCTTTCATTTTGCCCCCCATTTAAGGCTACAATAATATAATCCTCCTGATTTGGATTAGAAACAGTGAGTTCAATTTTCATGATTGAAACAGAATAGGGCGAATTTAAAACATTGGTACAATATAGGCTTTCGAACCCGGTGTAAGCACCACTTTTTGCCCAAGTTGCATTTACAAGGATACCGTTTTTCGCTATTGGGGTTGCACTATAAATGGTATTGCCCGTTCCTTCCTGTAACTTCCAATGCATTAATAATTTAGGATCTGATATTGTATTGCAATGCATCATTTTCTCTTTCACTCCTATTGCATTCATTGGCTTGGTATAATAAGCAAAGTCGGTCATTTTCCCTCGAAAGGATCTTAATGTGGGGGTTCCTCCGAGATACATCTTTAGAAAAGGATATAAAATGTAATCCATTCTGCTGTAAGAACTTACATGCTTGCCATTCAGATAGAAATAGATTTCAGTATTCGCTTCGTTGGTTGTCATACAGAAATGCAACCATTCATTTATTACAATCTTTTCATTAATTGTATGTAGAATCCCATCATTCCCATTCCCATATCCTAATTTCCCATCTTTTATAGCAATATACTGAAATAAGTAATTACTTCCTTCAACATAAATACCCCAGACCAAACTAAAACCTGAAACCTCGTTAGGCTTCAACCAGAAAGAAAGAGTTCTGGATTCATGCGCAACACCTATAGTGCCACTTGTCACATATCCTTGTCCATCAAAAGACAAAGCATATTCATTGTTTTGAGAAAATGAATTTGAGTTGAATATGAAGGATAAAAAAAACAAGAGGCATGCACAAAATTTCATATTTATATTATTATTCTTTTAATACTGATAGCTATTATAGAAGTTTAGAATAATTTCTCCATTTTTCAATCACAGTAGTCAAATCATCAGGAAGATCAGATTCAAATGAAACGTATAGACCCGTCGATGGATGTATAAATCCTAAGGTTTTTGCATGTAGAGCCTGTCGGGGAATGATCTCAAAGCAATTGGCTACAAACTGTTTATACTTAGCAAAAGTTGTGCCTTTCAATACTTCATTTCCACCATAGGTTTCATCATTGAATAAAGGATGACCGATATATCTCATGTGAGCACGAATTTGATGTGTTCTGCCTGTTTCCAATTTACATTCGATTAAACTGACATAACTAAATCTCTCTATGACTGAATAATGCGTAACTGCTGCTTTTCCAAAATCTGCTTTTGGGAAAACCGTCATAACTTTTCTGTCTTTCAGGCTTCTTCCAATATTTCCGCTAATGGTGCCTGTATCCAAATCAGGGTTTCCCCAAACCAAGGCAACATATTTCCTTTCTATGCTATGATCAAAAAACTGTTTCGCTAAATGAACCTTAGAATTTAGATTTTTTGCAATCACCAACAGACCCGAAGTATCTTTGTCTATTCGGTGAACCAAACCTGGTCTTATGTCATCAGATTCAAACAAACTATTCCCTTTCAAGTGAAACGCTAAGGCATTGATCAATGTTCCTGTATAATGACCATAACTGGGATGAACCACCATACCCGGTTCTTTATTTACAATAAGGAGGTCATCATCTTCATATACAATATTGATTGGGATATCCTGTGGAATAATTTCTATTTCCCTTGGTGGAAAGGTGAGCATAATAGTAACAACTTCGAGAGGCTTCACTTTATAATTTGGCTTCACGGGTTTATCATTTACGAAAATGTTGCCCCCTTCCGCTGCCTCTTGAATTTTACTTCTCGAAATATTTTCAATTCTATTAGCAAGAAACTTATCTATCCGAAGTAATCCCTGACCTTTATCTGCCACAAACCTATAATGTTCAAACAATTCGTCCACATCCTCTCTTTCAACTTCATCCAATATTCCCTCGATTTCATCCATCTTACAATTCTTTTATTTGATTGAATTTCTTTCGTTTCTTTAATATAATTAATCATGCAAGATAACACAAAATTGTTGATTTTTCTATATTTTTCCTAAAATAATAACCAGTTTTCATCATTCCTAAAATCCGCAGGATTTTTTCAATTCGTTTAATAAACAATAGTTTGTATTCGAATTTCTTCACCTTATTATAGTTAAATTAAAATTTGAGAAATTCATAGTCAAATAAGGACACTCGCAGTTTTATGATTTTACTGAATAAGATTTTTCAATGTGTCTGAAAGAATTTCAGAAAATCTGTCAGCTCCGTTTTTATTCAAGTGAATCGGATCATAAAAATATTCTTGGTGCTCGGAAACCTCGCATTGGAGTAGATCAATATATTTGAATTTATGGTTTATTGAAAGTTCCTTCAATAAGTTAACCGCTTGATTGCGGTTTTCAATAGCCTTCCAAAATCCTTCGAAATATGGTAAAATCACAACTACCACAGTTTGAATTTTGTGACTTTTTACAAGAGCAGAAATTTTTTCAAAATCATTTGTCGTATTTTCTATGTTGATATTTGTTTTCAGGGTTTTAAAATCTTTAAATACCTCATTATATGCATTTTCATCTACAGGAAAAAATCCGTTAAATTCTTCATCGGAAGAAGGTCTATACCATGTTCTGTAAATACTTTGTTTGAACTGAAAAAATGCGAATGGTTTATATAGCTTACCGTACTGAAGCTGAGGAATATCCCACAAAGCAGAATGCTTAGGCAAGGAAGGTAACAGGATGTAAGGATCGGATATTCTACCAATAAAATTCAGGGAATTCGCATCAATCCCTAATATCAGGGTCTTTACTTTTTTATTTTTGATAAAATAATCTTGAATGAAATGAGAAAATGTCCTTAATGACAAGCCTTGATAGGCAATATTTTCGACTTTTTGCTTCATTTTTCTTTGAATAATCTCCGGATTTATACCACGCAGAGTTCTTGATGAACCAATGAGGATAATATCGGCATGAGTTTCTTGTTCGTAAAATCTTTGCCATCGCCGGATGTATGCATCACCCGAATTTTTTAATTTATAAGGAACATAAACTCCAAAATACAAAGAGAATTGAAGGAGTGAAAGCAATGTAAGCCCAAGCAATTTTATAAAAAATCGTCTATACATCATGGTGGTTTAAAACTGAAAATAAATGAATTGCTCGTTATTGAAATTGCCAAATGCGAAAATAATGAAAATAAGAAACAAATATAAAGTCCAACGATAGGTTTTCTTCTGCTTCGAAAGAAAAAGATCAATTCGTCCATCCGGAATCATCTTTTCGGCAATGAAAAGAAATATGATTCCAAACATACAGATTGCAAATTTGAAATAGGAAAAATCGTTGATCATAATACCTAAGGAAGATATTGAATTTTCTGTAATCATTTTTTTTAACATAAAAACACCATCAGAAATACTTTTTGCTCTGAAGAATACAAAAGCGATAGCTGCCAAATGAAATGTAAGCAGAACTTGGAACAGGCTTTTTATCTGAATAAACCATCCATTTTCTACCTTTTTGCGAAATCTTTGGGCAATGTTCGAAATTAATTTTCCCACAATCAGGTATATTCCATGTAAACCACCCCAAACTACAAAAGTCCAGTTGGCTCCATGCCAAATTCCTGAAACCAAAAACACAATCATTAGATTTACAGAATTTCTGAGTGCCGAAACCCTATTGCCTCCTATAGGGATGTATAAATAATCTTTAAACCAAGTTGATAGTGAAATATGCCACCTAGCCCAGAATTCGCTGATGGATTTCGAAAGGTAGGGACACCTGAAATTATCCATCAGCTTAAATCCCATGACTCTTGCCGTTCCCAAAGCAATGTCTGAGTAGCCCGAAAAATCGCAATAAATTTGTATGGCAAAAAAATACATAGCCAGAATATTGGCATTGCCGCTATACATCCCCGGGGCGTTAAAAACAGCATCAGAATAAAATGAAAGGTTATCGGCCACCACCATTTTTTTAAACAAACCCCATAGAATTTGTCTGAAACCATTCACAACTCTTTCATAATCAAAACTGAATCGTGTTCGGAACTGAAAGAGCAAATTTTGAGGTCGTTCTATGGGACCTGCCACCAATTGAGGGTAAAACATGACATATAAAGCATAGATGCCAAAGTGTTTTTCGGGCTGTTGCTTTCCTCTATAAACCTCAATCGTATAACTCATTGCCTGGAAGGTATGAAATGAGAGTCCAATAGGCAATACTATTTCCAGTAGTTTGATATTCCAATCCGTTCCTATAGCAATAAATATTTGGTTGAAATTGAATGTAAGAAAATTGAAATACTTAAAAAATGCAAGTACGCCCAAATTGGCAATAATACTGATAATCAGGAAAACCCTTCTTTTTCGTTTCTCCTGAGTTTTACCAATATAAATTCCTGCTATATAATCAATTATAATCGTAAAGAATAATATAAGAATGTATTCTGGTTTAAAAAACATGTAGAAGAAGCAACTGGCAGAAAGTAGCAATAACCACCTAAACCGGTGGGGTAGCATGAAAAACAAAAACGTAACGATAGGAAAAAAAATAGCAAATTCGAATGAGTTAAACAGCATAGTTTTATAATTCAATATTTTAGCTCTTGACCATGTAACCAATAAAGAGCTTGCTAAACTATAAAAAATCTTAACAATCTACTTTTTCTCTCGTTTTAATTGGAATTAGCTCGAAAATCATGATTTTGATATTTTTTCATTAATTTGCAAAAATTTAAATGAATATTTAGGTTGAATTTAAATCAAGACTAAAATGAAAAAAATCATTGGTGTTTCTACCCTGTTTCTTTGGTTTTTTGAGCTATTTTCCCAATTCCAGTATGGAACAACCAATATGACTCAAGGATCAGTAACTTGTTCGTATAGGGCTGTAATACAAACTACTGAGAATAATAAGGTCGTTGAAAGAACAATAAAAGAAGTGCAATTCCAAACAAAACTATGGTATTCTTTTGCACTTACTTCTGATGAAATAGAACAGAATCAAGGAAGAGCAAGGTTGCCATTTGTAGCCGCTGCAACAAATTACAGCAGGACATATAATGAAAATGAATCTTTTGGAGACAAAGTACCCAAATTTCAAACCACACTTAGCTATAAAGAAGATCACTATATGATTGATCCTTGCTCAGAGGGAAATGAGGAGCTTGTTTTAAACCGACATCTTGAAGGATCTGGAACTGTGAAAGATGAATTACGGGGAGTGACAGTAAGTATTGAAGGAATCAAAAGTGAGACACAGTTCTTCATCGTCAAAGTTTTTGCTGGAGGTGGCTGGGGGAGGATTCATGACTTGGTTTTGCAAGGAAATGATTTGAAAAAAAAAGAACCTGATTATGATTGTAAATGGCACGCAGTGGAAGGATACACATACTCGCTGTCGGGTCCAAGAACAACAAATATTTTTATGAATGGTACAGATCTACCTGATAAATTTACTGGCACCAATGGTGAATATAAAAGCAAAGAAGATCAGTCATATCAGAGCACCAATGAAACAAATCATTATAAATTCTTCAAAATAGACACTGCCTCCATTTATGACTACCTGAGAGAAATGCCTCCTTCCAAATCTTTTACTATGCCAGGCTATCACTATAATATAATTGAAGATACAGAAAGCGGAAAAAAGGATGAATACACCGAAACTGCATCAGTAACCATAACATTTGGCGATATCAATAATAAATTGTGGCTTTCTACCGCAAATGAAGAGGACTATGAGAAATGGTTGCCCACTCGCAGAGATGAAAAAGGATATGTTCCATTGAAAGTTAAGGCGGAACTTAAAACCGATGATCCTGCAAAAACCGATACGATTCATTTTTATCTGACCCAGGTTAGTCATTATCCTGGGTATTGTACAAATATTCCAAAACAAGAAAAAGGTAAAAAAACCGACAATTCGGCCGACTTATATTTTTCGAACACACAAAGTGATGGTAATATAGAATACATAGATTCCTTTCATGTGAAAACAAAGAGCAAAGTAAGCACTGCAATTGTCGATATTGATTGCTATGATTATGGCGCTTATGCTGAAATTAGAGCCTATGCAAGCATGAAAAATGTTTGGGGAATTAGTAAATACGACAGTACGGAGAGTCTTATAATTCCTAAAGATGAAAATAAAAACTCCATAGCAGACAAGTGGGAAAAAGAAGTAGGTGTATATGACAAAAAGCTCAACGCTACAGACGATTCGGATGAAATGCCCAAAAATCAATCTGAAAACGGAGATGGCTATACGCTTTTTGAAGAATATCGCGGTTTTGAAATCATGGAAGAAGCCATTAAAAATACAGGGAAAAGGCAAAAGAATGGGGATTACATAAGGTTGGATCCCAATGTTAAAGATGCATTCATATTCGATAATACTAATCATTTGTTTAGAACTTACTATGCAAGCAATTCACCAGATGAATTGAATTGGTACTTCCTGATGGAGAGCCAATTCATGCATGAAAAAGCAGTTGTGATTGAGGAAAAAATGAAGAGTGGTAATGGAAAACAATGTATTATGGATTTGAAAAAAAAAGATCATCGATGGATAAATTATAATACACCCGAAAATATGAGGTTAAAAAAACATCGCGTGTTCTTCATCATGTATTCTTCAACTTTAGAAAAAGGTACTGTAGGAGCTGCCTATTATGAAGGCGAAGGAACATGGTTGGATATGACAGAATTCATTTTATATAAAGATATTGAGGTTTTCCGAAGACAAATTTTTGACAACATTCCAGATAGATCCAAATGCACAAATCCAAAATGTACATTTCAGGAACGTTTAACAAAAGCTGGATTAATTTGCCCAAAATGCGGTTCACATTTAATAAAAGCAAAAACATATACCCAGTCTCAGATGGAACAAATCATAAAATTTCAGTATGAAGCACTTATTATTCATGAAATTGGACATGGTTTAGGTTTAAATCATCATCGTATAGGCAATGGGAAATATACAGATCCCAATGGAACTATTTACAAAGTAACATACGCAGATTATTTGAAACTCCCCGATGATGATCCAAAAAAAGAAATATTTGAATCCGAATTAAATGCCTGTGGGGTAAATAATTGTGCCATGACCTATAAATTTGTAAGAATAGAAGAATTCATAACCGATGAAATTCTAACCAATAGACAAAATAGATTTTGCAGATATACTGATACTTATACTGATCGTTGGAATGTTATGCAACCTGCTGATAATTGCTTTAGATTTATCAGCGTCAAATAATTAAATCTTAACAGAAACGAAATAAAATTATGAATGGTTAAACCTTCGAAGTTTCATAAACCTCGAAGGTTTTGTAACACAAATTCCTCATATCATAAATCCCCTGCTATTCTTCCTCATTTTTTTGAGGAACAATATACAAATAGCTTGAATTCTTGCGTTATTTGTTTTGAGTTAAATCTGAATTACTATAATTAGAAATGAATGAAAATAACCTAATAAACCTATTATGAAGCATATAATTATTTTCCTCTTCCTTATTGCATGGGGAACTCAAATTTTTGGTCAGAAATCGGGCTGTATTTCTGGAAATTGTGAAAATGGTACAGGAACCTTTGTCTGGGGATCTGAAACCCAATGGGCTGGAGATAAATATTCTGGCGAATGGCTCAATGGTATGCGACATGGAAATGGAACATACGTTTATGCCACTGGAGCTAAATATATCGGCGAATATAAAAACAACCAAATGGATGGTGAGGGAACCTACATCTGGGCTAATGGCGATAAGTACATTGGCGGTTGGCAAGCTGGAAAAAGGCATGGTGCTGGTGATTACACTTTTGCTGATGGATCAAAGAAAACCGGTGTTTGGGAAAATGGTGTTTACAAAGGTGTAAACCAAAATTCTAATGTAAATTACAACTCAGATGTTAAACAGAAAACAGAATGTATTTCTGGTGATTGCGTCAATGGATATGGTGTTTATACTTGGGAAAGTGGTGAAAAATACGAAGGCTATTGGAAAAACTACAAAAGAAATGGCCAGGGAACAAATAATTTCGCCTCTGGAGCTGTATATAAAGGGGAATGGAAAGATGATTTAAAAAATGGTTATGGCGCTTATACTTATGCAAGCTCCTCTGAATATGATAAATACAATGGAGATTGGGTTGATGATAAAATGACCGGATATGGTACCTTCGTTTATAAAAATGGACAAAAGTACATTGGTGAATTTACAGACAACCTCTTCAATGGACAGGGAACCATGTATTACAAGGATGGAACAACCGAAAGCGGTGTTTGGGAAAATGATGTTTTCAAAGGAGTAGCTGATATTGCCGATAATGGAAAAACAGAAGGTTGCATCTATGGAAATTGCACCGATGGTTATGGTATTTATACATGGAGTACAGGTGAAAAATATGAAGGTTATTGGGAAGATCTGAAAAGAAATGGTCAAGGCACAAATTACTTCCCAAGTGGCTCTATATATGTGGGGTTATGGAAAGATGATAAAAAACACGGTTCCGGAACTTTTACTTACAAAAAAGAATCGGAATATGAAAAATATCAAGGCGATTTCTTCGAAGATGAATTGCATGGACAAGGTCTCTTGGACTACAAAAACGGCGACAAATACGAAGGTTCATTCCTTCACAATTTGTTTGACGGCGAAGGCACAATGACTTATGCCGATGGAACAACAAAATCCGGTATTTGGAAAGATGATAACTATGTAGGAAAGAGCTCAAATAATTATGGTTGTATTTCGGGCGATTGCTCTAGTGGCTATGGTACTTACACTTGGGAAAGCGGAGAAAAGTATGAAGGATACTGGAAAGGAAGCAAACTACACGGACAAGGAACATTTTTTGCTTCAAGCGGTGATAAATATATTGGCTCATTCGAAAATGGAACATACAATGGACAAGGAACTTATATTTTTGCTATAGACAGCAAAAAATATATTGGTGAATGGAAAAACGGCATGTACAATGGAAAAGGAACACTTTATCTGGCCAATGGTACAACACAATCAGGTATTTGGAAAGACAACAACTTTGTGGGTGAAGACGTTGAAACTGGCACAGCTCCTACACTTAGCTGGTTAACTCCCGAATATTTTACATCCAACAGTTCTGTTGCAACCATGAACATTAAGGTTTGCGTTCAATCTTCCACGGAACTGAAAAATGCACAAGTTTTTGTTAATGGACAAGTACAAATAGATCAAGCAACAAGAGGTTATAATGTTGTTACTTCTGCCTGCGATTACACTGTTGAAAGAACAGTAACACTTAAACCCGGAGAAAATAAAATTAAAATAGTTGTTGAAAATCAATATGGTAAAACAACTTCCGATGAACGTTCTGTGACCTTTTCGGCCAATTCACAACAAAAAAGATATGCTCTTATCATTGGAAATGGCGATTATACCAGCTCTCCATTAAAAAACCCAACAAATGATGCAACTGCCATCGCAAAAGAACTTCAAGGAATGGGATTTGAAGTTTCTCTTTCGACCAATGTCAGTTTGATCGATATGAAAAAATCTGTTCGCTCTTTTGGTGAAAAACTTGCCGCAGATAAGGGTGTCGGTCTATTTTATTATGCAGGACATGGAATGCAATTGAATGGTCAGAATTACCTGATTCCTGTGGATGCAAAAATTGAAAAAGAGCAGGATGTCGAATTTGAAGCTCTCGATCTTCAAAGAGTTTTGAGCGAAATGGATTATGCTCGAAATGACCTCAATATTGTAATTCTGGATGCATGTAGGAATAATCCCTTTGCTCGAAGTTTTAGAGCTATGGGGAATTCTGGTTTGTCAACAACCAATGCTCCCAGTGGAACTTTCATTGCTTATGCAACTGCGCCTGGTTCTGTTGCTGCTGATGGAACCGGACAGAACGGATTATATACCCAAGAATTGCTTACTGCTTTAAAAGAACCCGGTTTGAAAATCGAAGAAGTATTCAAGAAAGTAAGAACCAATGTTTACCAAAAATCAAACAAATTGCAAACCCCTTGGGAAAGCAATTCTATTTTTGGTGATTTCTTCTTCAAACCGCAAAATTAAACTTTAAAATACAACCACCCCTTCGTTTTGAGGGGTGGTTTTTTAGCAGACACAATTTTTTATTAATAAAGTAACTATTAGGAAAATGAAAAAAATTTTTATTTTTATATGCATTATTACTCTGGCTGCATTTACAAGTTTAAATGCACAGTATTCCACAGGAATGAGCTATGATGATGAATCTTATGAAGCTACTCCCATGAAGGCACCTCTTGTAAGAGCAATGTACTCAGGAACAAGCATCCCGGCTTCGGCTTCCTTAAAAAATTATTCACCATATCCCAAAACTCAGGGAAGTTACAGCACCTGCGTAGGATGGGCATCAGCTTATGCAGCTATGACAATCACTACAGCAATGAAAAATGGTTGGACTGACAGAACAAGCATTACCGACAATGCATTTTCGCCAGGCTATTTGTATAATAAAATCAAATCATCGGACGATTATAATTGTGCATTTGGTTCTTATATCAATGAAGCGCTGGATATTCTTAAAACCAATGGCGCTCCCAAATACAATGATTTTTCGGAAAGTTGTCCCAGCTCCATTCCGGGTGATATGGATACCAAAGCAAAACAAAACACAATCAAAGATTTTGCTAAAATTTTTGACCTTACCGACTATAATAATTTCAAAATACAAGCCATGAAAAAGAGCTTGGCCGAAAACAAACCCGTTGTAATCGGGATGAAAATTCCCAATTCTTTTTACAATGCTACTGGGGTTTGGATTCCTACCGAAGACCCGAATGGCGATTTCGGCGGACATGCCATGTGTGTCATTGGTTACGATGATAATATGCAGGGTGGTGTTTTCGAAATTCAAAACAGTTGGGGCGATGGTTGGGGCAACAGCGGATATATTTGGATGAAATATCAGGACTTTGCCAATTTTACAAAATATGCTTTCGAACTCATCGATGAAGCAAAAGTTTCGCCAACAGGTGAATCCGAGTTTTCTGGAAAAGTTAAGCTCCTGCTTTCGAATGGTTCTGACATGAAAGCTTCACTAAAAACCAATAAATATGTGATGAATCAATCATACAAATCTGGCACAAAATTCAGATTGTATATTTCAAATAATGAACCTGCTTTTGTATATGCTTTTGGTTCTGATGAAACAAAGAAAATTTTTCAGATTTTTCCTCATAAACCCAATATTAGCCCTGCTCTCACTTATACAAACAATGACGTAGCGATTCCCGACGAAGATCACTATATTGAAATGGACAATACCGTAGGAACCGACTATTTATGTGTTTTGTATTCTGCTAATACATTGGATATAAAGAAGATACAAGCAGATGTTGAAGCAATCCCAAGTGGAACTTTTGCAGAAAAGGTTCAAAAAGTATTGGGTACAAGTATGGTTCCATTTGAAAAAGTGACCTATAGTGCCAATGAAATTGGTTTTTCGGCAAAAAGTAAGGATCAAAGTGTTGTTGCCCTCATTGTTGAAACCAAACATGTTCAGTAAAGAATCTAAAGCAAAGTAATGTAGATATAAATTTATTTTCAATTAAAACAATAGGCTGCCTTATATTTAGACAGCCTTTTTTTTTTATATAAAAATTTCTGAATTTTTCCTAAACAAATCCAATCGATTGTGTTCGGCTTTTTCATACACCCTCCCGTTTTTTTTAAAATCTCTTTCGTTGATGAACAGATTAGATTGATTGCCGGAATTAGAATAGTTGAATATTAGTTCGTTAAATACAATTTATAAAAATATGCGAAATATTACTATAAAAATAGTTGTATGATTAGAAATATAGTTATATGTTTGTTCCATGAAAGAATTAACAAAAGCAGAAGAACAAGTCATGCATTACATCTGGAAACTTGAAAAATGTTTCCTGAAGGACATCGTTGATATGTTTCCTGAACCGAAACCTGCTTACACGACAATCTCAACTGTAATTCGAGTTTTGGTTTCAAAGAAATTTATTGATTATCATACTTATGGAAAAATCCATGAGTATTATCCCTTGGTTTCAAAAACTGATTATTTCAGAGCTTATTTTAAGGGGGTTGTGAAGAACTTCTTTAGCGGCTCAGTAAGCAGTTTTGCATCATTCTTCACAAATGATGAGGATTTAAGCCTAACGGAATTAGAAAAAATGAAAAAGTTGATTGAACAAAAGATTAATAAGTTAAATGATGCAAATGGATAGTTATCTAATTTATATTTTTCAAGTAAGCTGCGTTTTTGCAATATTGTATTTAACTTATAATTTGCTATTTAGTCAGTTAACATTTCATAGCACAAATCGATTGTGGCTTCTTATGATGTTACCTTTTTCTTTCATTTTACCTGTTCTTAATTTGGGTTTGAATTCCTTTACTTTTGGGAATTACCTTATCCCTCGATTCGATGAAATAGCTATGTTGACAAATGCCAACAAGGAAGTTATTTCAGATTTATTACCTACTACGGATGTTTATAGCATTTTGATAATTGTTTATTGCGTTGGTTTGATGGTTTTTGTTTCAAGACTTGTTTCGAATGCGATTAAGTTAATCTTTCTCAAGCAAAAATCAGAATTCTATAGAGATAATGGTTATCTTGTAATTTATGCAAATATTCCAAACGTTTTTTCGTGCTTTTATTGGATTTTCGTTCCTTCGATGGATAATAAAAAGATCGATGAAACAATTCTACAACATGAAAAACTGCATGCTAAATTAGGACATACGGTCGATTTGATACTCATGGAGATTTTTGTTGCAATATTATGGTTCAATCCTTTTGTTTATTTCTTTCGTAAATCAATTAAATCAGTCCATGAGTTTCAAGTAGATTCAATGATCTTAAAGTCAAACAATGATTCTGTGAATTATTTAAGATTAATTCTGCAACAGCTTAATAATAATTACAGGAGTAAGGGTTTGTACCAAAATTATTTTAGTGGTTTAACAATTAAAAAAAGAGTAAAAATGATAACAAATAATAAATCATCAAAAATTCAAATTTTTAGATACCTTATTCTAATGCCTGTTGTGGCACTTTTACTAATGGCATTTAGTAGCTTCTCAGGTCAAAGGCCAGAGTTGTTCCCCATAAAAAAAGGTGAATACACAAAAATTACATCGCTACACGGCCAAAGCTTCAATAATCCCTTTACACAAAAGAAATCTGTTCATAAAGGCATAGATATCAAAGCGATGGAAGGTATAGATATATTGGCAACTGCCAGTGGAAAAGTTGTTAAAGTGACTGAAGAAAAGGGTTGGGGAAAGCTAATCGTAATAGACCATGGCAATGGGATTGAATCGTGGTATGCCCATTTGAAGAATTTCAATGTAAAAATGGATGAGGTTGTAGAAAAAGGACAAACAATTGGATATGTAGGCAATACGGGATATTCAACCTCGCCTCATTTACATTTTGAAATTCGATTCAATGAGAAAAGTGTTGATCCATTGAGTTATGTGAAAAAATAAATTTCGTAGTATTAAAAACGGTTTAGATCGGGCGTTGAGCCCTGCCTAACAAACACTATTGATTTGGTTCATCTGTTATGCATTTGTTTAAAGTTTTTGCATTTGTTTTTCAATTTAAAAACATTCAAAATAACAATACCAAATTCAAGGCACAAATCATTAGACCATGCATTTATGCATGGTCTAAATTATCGAAGCAGTGTTACATTACCCGTAATTCTGGATGTTTTATTATTCAAATCCACTATATACCAATAAGTTCCTACAGGTAGAGTTTTTCCGTTGAATGTGCCATCCCAGGTCTTTCCACCATTTCTGAAAACATGCACAATAATGCCTTCTCGATCAAACACCTGAACGCTTGCATTATCATATAATTCAATATGATTGATTTTCCATTCATCATTGATTCCATCTCCGTTGGGTGAAAAAGCATCGGGGATTTCAACACAAACATCATCGGAGCTTTTTATATTAAAATTCATTGTTGCAGTACAAGCATTGGAATCATTTATAAAAGCTTGATGCAATCCGTCTTCTAAATTTGCAAAGGAACTTGTATATATGGGATCCAATCGATCTATCATATAGGTGAGGGGAGGTGTTCCGCCCGATGCAACGATTTTGGCTGTACCATTATCGAGACTGGCACAGGTGACACCCGAAACTTCAACCCTGTCTATCTTAAGTTGAAGTGGTTCTGATATTTTCACCGGTAGAGGCGATGAAACACAATCTGTATTATCGCGCACCAAAACGATATAATCTTTTTTTGCTAAATTTGTAAATAATCCGGCATTATAAAGATATTGATTTCCGCCATCAATCGAATATTCATAATCCCCTGAGCCACCATAAGCATTGACGGTAATTCTACCATCATTGCGTGCAAAGCAACTGATATTTTCAATCTCTATGTCGAATCGTATTGGGTTGGATTCCAATAATGTATCTTTTCCTAATGCTGCGGCGCATCCGTTTTGATCAGAAACGGCAATCTCATATATTCCTTTTCCTAAATTTGTAAAAACAGCATTTGCCTGATAGGTAATTCCTCCATCAAGAGAATATCGCAAGGGGGCTGTGCCACCCGTAGCTTGCACAAAGATAGTACCATTGTTTAATCCCCTGCATCCGCTTAGATTCGTTGATTCTATTCCTAAAATTTCTATCGGAAAGGGTTCAGAAATACTAACTTGACTTGTGACGTTACATTGGTTAAAATCTTTAACATAGACCTGATACAATCCAGCTCTCAGACCACTAAAATTTGAATTTACAAAATAATTTGTTCCATTAATCGAATATAGCAAAGTTCCTGTTCCACCACTGGCTATCATTTGTATTCCTCCTTCCAATAGTCCATAACAGGTGCTAATGTCTGTTTTATTTACATTCAGCACAATTCCGGCAGGAGAATTTAATGTTTTGGTTGTTGACAATTGACAAAGATTTTTGTCATAAAATATAATGGAATAAGACTTTGGAACAAGGTTTTCAAAAATATTTCCACTTTGTTTCGTAAGACCACCATCTATGGAGTAGGAGTAGGGCGGTATTCCTCCTTTACCATAAATGGAAATCTTTCCATTAGATTCATTTGCGCATTTTAAATGCACAAGTGGAATACTATCTAACTTCATGATACTGGTGTTCCCTATGATGGTCGATTTTGTAGCACTGCAATTATAAGCATCCAAAATTTTTATTTGATATGTTCCGATGGAAAGATCAGTAAATATGCTATCATTTACATAATTAGCACCATAATCGATCGAATATACAAAAGGTGATGTTCCACCTCTTTTGTCAACGGTTATTTTTGCGTTATTTTGGTTAAAACACCCCTCATTCACAATCAATGAATCAATGTATAAAAGTGCTGGTTCTTCAATGGTATCAATCATTTCAATTGTGCAATTTTGTGCATCCTTAATGGTAATGGGATAAACACCTTTGAGCAAATTCGTGTAATTCGTTTGTGTAGAATAGGCCGATCCATTAAAGGAAATTTCAAAGGGAGAATTATCGCCACTTACATTTAGATTTATTGATCCGTTATGCGCACCAAAACAAGTTATGTTTTGCTTGCTATGGCTTATGTTTATACTTGGTTCTGATATTTCGACCAAAGTATCCACAATACATTGATAAAAATCCTTGATTTTCAATAGATAAAAATTAGCATCTAAATTCGAAAACAGACCTGATGTTTGATAATTTATTCCGGCATTTTTCGAATACAAATAAGGGCTCTGACCTCCTTGAGCGGTAATATTTATGCTGCCACTTGTTTGACCATAGCATTGTATATCATTGATTATTATAGGATTGAAATTAATTTTTGCAGGCGATGCAATTACAAAACTTCCGGTGAGGGAACAATTCATGGTATCTAAAATTTTATAATTGTAATTGCTTGCAATGAGGGAGTTAAATTCTCCTGATTTTGTGTAGTTTGTGCCCCCGTCAATTGAATATCTGTAAGGCTGTGTTCCATAAGCAGCAGATAGAACTACACCTCCATTGGCTGTGCCAAAACAGGTAGCGTCAATAACAGTTGTACTTACCTGCAATGCTGAGGGTTCGTAAATCGACTGATTGCTTACCAATGTGCAAGAGCGGCTATCTTTTATGGTTAGGGGATAATTATTTGCCGAAAGATTGAGAAAAATGCCATTAGGCTGAAAATTATCAATACCATTCAGTGAATAACTCAGCGGCGATGTTCCTCCATGTGCATAAATTTTAATATATCCATCGACCATACCTGCGCACTGAATATTTTTATTTTGAAACGAATCCACAACAATAGCTGCAGGCGAAGCAATCGTTATACTTTGGCTTTTTTGACATCCATTTTGATCCATCGCAATGGCCTGATAGGAACCAGAAGCTAAATTATTAAATATGTTGTTTGATGAAAAGCTTGTACCATTAACAGAGTAAGTGATATTGGGAATTCCGCCTCGTGCGAAGATTCTTATTTGTCCTGTGTTTTGTCCGCTACAAACCAGATCTGTTTTACCAACCGAATCTATTTGAAGCAAAGGTGGTTCGGTGATTGTGGCAGTGGTTGTTTTTAAACAAAATTTGGAATCACGCACATATACTGTAAAAACCGATGCATTTAGGCTTGTGAATATGTTGCTGCTTTGATAATGCAAACCATCGATAGAATACTCATAAGGCGTATTTCCGCCAGTAGCATTGATGGTTATTCTTCCGTTGTTGCTTTCTTTGCAAGGATATTCGTTTTGTTCTGTTTTTGTGAAAGTTAGATTGGTTGGCTGCGTTATGACTACAGTCGTTGAAGAAATACAATCATTTGCATCTTTAACTTTTGCAAAATAGGTTCCAATTCCTAAATTATTAAAATCACCATTTGTGTACCAGGTGGTTCCGCTATTGATCGAAAACTGATAAGGAGTCTTTCCGCCTGTTGCAGTAAGATGGATGAATGCGTTGGTATTTCCAAAGCATCCTGTCACGCTTTGAAATGTACCACCAATCTCTAATAATTCTGGATTAAGTATTGTTTCCAATAGGTCAAATGTGTTTCCAATTTGATCTTTTACCCGAATCGAATAAGTGTTTGCGATAAGCCCGGTAAAAATATTGCTGCTTTGGTAATTAGAGCCTCCATTCTTTGAATATTCATAAGGTTCAGAGCCGCCCGTGGCAGTTACTGTTATGGTTCCATTACTTTGACCGAAACACAAAGCATCAGTACGCGAAGAACTTGCGGTAAGTTGCGCAAGAGAATTGTTGATTGAAAATAATTGTAGGAAAATTATTGTCCCTAATATTAAAAAGCAGTATTTCATTTACTTGGAAGTTACCATAATTTTTCGAAAGCAATAGCTCGTTAAACATCACATACGACTTCTATGATTTGCCATAAATGATCTTAAAAGCAAAGTATAGAGTGATATAAAAAATATATATTTAACGAACTATTGCAAAAATAAACCAAATACAAAAATACCAAACTTTATGCCAATCGGGCATTTATTTTTTTGGTAAACTTCTCATTCTGAATTTTTCGGGATTTTTCTCAATAATTCCTCTGTACCACGCTTCGTTATATGCCGGATGTTTAGGATGTGCAGCTTGGGTATATCCATTGTTGAGAAATTTGCCTTTGCTCTCTCTTTTTATATTTCCATCCATGTATTTTACAAGCAAATATTCGCCAAGCTGTTTCCATCTCGCTACGGTCATATTTCCTTGATTTACTGAAAAATTCGTGATGAATTCCAGTGCTTTTTCAGGTTGGGTTTTCATTAATTCAGCAGCTTGTTGATCTATCATAGGAATTAATTGAAAAAATGAATTTTCCAATTCACTTTGCGTTTTTTGTATGTCAATAATCATATCAGAATATCTCGAATAGGCATAATTGGCAACCCAGTTAAACACCCAATGCGCAGCTTCCCAAGTGAAATTATTAAAATCGCCATTTCCCGCAGAATATGAATAGGGAATTTGTTGAATGCCACAATACATAGGAACATAAACCGTGCTATATGTGTCATCGACACCAAACCAGTTGATTCCGCCGATAGGGTTGGGTAACCAAGAGCGCGATTGTGCAACAAAAGAAAATCCTGTTTGCTGTGTTGAAATAGCACGTTCATGGCAATACTCTGTGCTATCCACCTTCCATGTCATAGGTCGCCAGCGATAGGGGCATTGAAATGGTCCAGCGCCAAGTCCTTCTGTCATGTCAAAAAATGTACCTTCGTAATGATCTCGCATAAGCTTGTAAACATCAGATAATGATAGTTTAAAATCAGGCTTGATCCAAAGAGGCATTTCTTCTGAACTTTCACCCAGAAGCCAGGCTTGGAATTTATCCATTTCTTTATTTACTTTTCGGAATCCACTCCAAACTCTTGCTTCACAAAATCTTAAAGCAGCATAATCCATTGGACAATAGGCATCACGAAAACTGAATTGTTCATCCGATCCTTTAAAATATCCCCGATCCCGGGCAAATTGAATTACATCTTTGGCATACAAACAATTATTGGGATCATTCAAAGGGAAATTCTTGATTCTTGCATGATTAGCGTGTCCGCTGATATAACCATCAGGAACTTTTAAAGCCACCCACACAGCGCCTTTGCTATAAACTGTATTCTTTATTTTACCTTTTTTATCTTTTTCAATTTTGGGCGATCCCTTACCCACCATTTCCATGATCCAAACTTCGTTGGGGTCACTGATAGAAAATGATTCACCCGTGCTGTAATAGCCATATTCTGAAACCAATTGCCCCATGATTTGTATGGCTTCTCTGGCTGTTTTGCTTCTTTGCAAAGTCAAATAAATAAGGCTGCCATAATCGATCAAACCCGTAGTATCCTGAAGTTCTTCCCTTCCCGTAAATGTTGTTTCTCCAATAGAAACCTGAAATTCATTCATATTTCCAACAACAGAAAAGGTTTGATTGAGTTGCTTGATTTTGCCCAAATATTTTCCTGTATCCCATTCATTTATATCAATATATGTATTATCTGGATATTGTGCAGCAGGCCAAAAATAAAGTTCACCATACAAAGTATGAGAATCGGCAGAATAAGTGATCATACAGGAACCATCGATGGTAGCGCCTTTGGTAATCAGAAAATTGGTACAAGAATAGGTTGCATAATACGTAAAAATTATGCAGACGAACATAGAAATAGTTTTTCTCATAATAAGATGTTTTTTAAATTTAAAAGTGGTTTAAAAGCAATTATGTAATCTGGGATTCATTCCCGTTTGAAAAATTCAAAGAAAATATGGTGTCCAAAACACCCACTGACTTAAATAAACGACATTGAATTAGGAATTCATTTTTTGTTTTAAAGTTTTGATCATTGAACCCACTATTTTTAGTATTTCATTGCATTTTGTTCATAAAGATATCGCAATTTTTTTCATCGCAATTATTTATTTTTTTCATTAATCTAATCCCCTAAGTAATGAACAATGAACAATGAATAATTTTGCTATTTCCTTATAATTAGGTGTTTGTAAAACCATTTGGTCTATATTATTTATTTTTTTTCACTAATGCGTTTTGCGAGCTTCTTTGTAAACAATATTCCATTTTGAAAAAAAAGTCTTTTTCAGTTTGCACACTTATGGCTTCTTCTATATTTGCAACAATGGACGTTCCACTTTAGTTCAGCAATTATAAATTTTAATCCAATGTCGTTTAGTTAAGCAAAAGTAGATAAAATATTGAAAATTAATCAAAAAAAGTTCTTTGAAATTTTGTAATTCAAAAAATTAATTGCTAACATTGCAGGGTATATAGGCATAGCCGTCAATTTAAGCCTATAACCTTCACTCAATTAGCACATAACACATTTCTGATAGAAATCCGAAACTCTCTCAAATTGCTAATTTTTAATATAGTGCCAGTATTTGAATAAAAGTAAG
>Ga0316608_1000108_pt1 | contig 43540 bp, 50 predicted proteins | sample MIS2016152B_MG_FD_207673 | JGI IMG/M metagenome (GOLD analysis project Ga0316608, IMG submission 207673) | Microbial mat bacterial communities from Middle Island sinkhole, Lake Huron, Michigan, United States - MIS.2016.152B | ecosystem: Environmental > Aquatic > Freshwater > Lake > Sediment... | reverse complement strand
TTTAGTACATTCCATAAATTTCCTCTTCTTTGCTTAATTCTAGGTTATCAATCTCTGTGAATTCTCCGCAATGACAACACTTTAATATATAATATCTATACGCGTAAGGATTAGTTAGCGCTGAAGGGACTAAACTTAATTCTCTGCATTTTGGACACTGGATTTCCTTATTCACTCTAGAGACTCCTATAAAATAACTTCTTTAGCGTGTAATATATCGTCTATTCTGCTATAATCATCCATTTTAATATCATGCTCTATAAAAAAGTTAACTCTTTTATATTTATCTTTTAGGGTATTTTGCATGAAATAGTGATGTAAATCATTAGAGCCATCTAAAAGTAAATCAATTATTTTCGGTGCGTATTGTGCTAATCCTGCATTATCAAGTTCTAATGTTTGACTGTTTTTATTATTACAGCCTGATAAACTTAGCATATATTCAACAGTACCGCCGTTGTAAATAACATCATTCCACGCTACTAATGATGGATTAATTGCACACATCCCACCATCGATCAAGTGATTATGAGCAGCGAAATAAGTAGGAGCGGAACAAGATGAAATAATAACATCCGCAAGCTTTTCGTCACTATCTTTTGTTGTCATGTTGCTAAAAATTTTAGGCTTTTTCCTCTTCAAATCGAAAGTAGGAATTATAATTTTCTTTTTTAAATCTTTTAATTTTACAGCTCCAAAAATAGCATAAATTACTTTTTTTAATTTTTCTATATCGTATTTTGGTTGATATATATTGATATCTTGCATTTTTTCAAAAATACTCTGCTTAAAAATGCTTGGAATAAAATGTAAAAAATAGTCATGTGTTTGTTCAGCACTAATGCCATACGCATACGCCCCAGCGATAATTGACCCAGCCGAGCTACCAGCAAAACAGTCAAAAGATGATAATAACGCTTTATTTTCGACAATATATTTAGACGCTCTCGCAATTTTAACGCCTCCGCCATCAATACTTAGTACTCTCATTTTGCACATCCTTTATTTTTGCATTCTCTAAACTCTAGCTCTAATTTTTCTAATCTCTTACTGAACTCAGAAAATAAGAAGCTAGAATTGCCAAACTTTTCGGTGAAGATTGCTAACTGTAATTTTAGCTCGTTTATTATACCGCTATTATCATCGAGTTTTGTTGTTAAATCTTTGAATGTTTTACTTATAAAATAGCTTAATAATGAAAAAATTATCATAGCTATGCCAATTAATAAATTCTCTAGTGTCACGTTCATCTTTTTATTCCTCAGAGTATAGCTTTATTATAAATAATACAAAATAGAAAATCAAGAGTAAGGCATCAAAAATAAGACAAGAACAACATTTGACAAAGAGCCACCACTTTTATTATATGCACATAATTCAACATTATTAGGTAGAATGACATCTAATTCTGTTGTTGCTGTATAATTTCCAGCGGTGAGAGTAATAGAAGCACCTGCAATATCGGAAAACGTTGATACTGCTGTACGAGCTCGCAATTGAATGACTGTATTAGAAACGGCATTCCCCCCTGCAGATACTCGCATTCTAATTAAATGATTGGCTCCAAAAATAGGTTGTCCTGTATTATTTGTTTGCACGTCCCCCGTTCTTAGATATGTTCCAACGGTAACATTTCCATCTTTGGAAAATACAAAACCTGGCGAGACGCCTGGCGAGACTTGAGCGAACCATGGGGCCGAGAACTCCTCAAATAAATTCAAGATACCTCCATAATTCTAATATCAGAACTAGAGCCAGCAACTGCATAGACATCAACGCTAGAGCCTGCCAGATATAGTTGTGTATTTTTGGAGGACAGTGCTATTCCATTGGCTGTTGTGACGCTAGAATTTCCAATATAGATAGTATTATTGCTAATATTTTGAATAACAATAGCTCTACGGTTGCTTAAATTGCTAGCTCCAACACTGAGTTTAGTAGCCGAAGTTGTGAGCGTTTTTGACGTTGTTTGCAAGGAAGTGTTAAAGTAAAATAGCGACTCAACAAACATCCTATTTTTGCCAGCTCCTGCCTCGACATCTACAGCAGAGAGTTCTGAATTTCCAGTAATCTTAGTAGTTGTGCTATATTTCAATTCCTCTGCTGTTGCTGTCATAAATTATCCTTATTTTTCAATAAATTCAATTGATGTGTAGATATCAGAAGCCTCATCGTCTAAGTTTGTAACAGTTACTTTTATTGCTTGCAATCCTGTAGATAATATTGATAAGCCTTCAATTCTTTGATGGAAATTCATCGAAGGTTGTTGAAAATATACATATTTGTTAACAAATGTAGTACCATCAACCGCATAAGCTATTTCAACTTTTACCGCACTTCTAGCACCAACAAGAATGCCTAAACCACTGAATAATTTTGTATCTGTAATCACATAATCTAGTACATCAGTAGCATCTTTTGCTACTGCAGTACCTTTTTTGTAGCTTACATATCGAGTTCCAAACTCTGTAATCGATGCATTGATACTACCATCAGCATTTATAGCTAGTGCATTTGTGCCGTCAGAAATCGCAATATTATCTTGAGATGCATCAATATCACGAATATCAAAATCTGTAGCGTGAACATTAGCAGCTCCATTAGCATCAATTGCTAATTTTTGAGTAGCTGTATCGCCACTAGCGCCGTCAACGATAATGATTTTTAATTCATCGTCTCTAATCGATTTGACGCCAACACTTCCGTTATAATCAGCCATAATAACCTCCTTAAAAACTAAAAAAAATCACTAAAATAACAATTATTTCAATGATTACTGCAAATTTTGTAATATTTGTTCAGCTTCTCTTACTCTCACTTGAATTTCTTCAAGTTTTTTTTGTCGCTCTACTAACGTCCTCTTTGCTTCTAATACATTTTTTTGCATCTCAGAATAAGATGCCTGTAAAGCAAAACAATCTTTACGAGCTAAGGACAACTTTATTTCTTTCTCATAATCGATATCTTCGAATTTCATGCGGGTAACTCCTTGTAAAATATAAACAATTCATAGTAATTTGTGTCGCCTACTATCGAGCTGTTTAAGATTTTTGCGGTTAATGTTTGTCCCGCCTCTAGTAGTATATCAGAATCAAAACTAACAGAGGGGGAAAAATAAGAATTGTGTAATGAAATAATAGGCAGGTTGTCAAAAAACAAACGCAATATGCCATTTCCGTTGCCACAAAACAAAACCTTTTCAATGCGATACTTTTTATTATTTTCAGCCACTTTAGTGAATACTAAGTCATAGTTATTACTAACAATATCTTTATTTGCGTAATATCTTTGTGTTTCATATACGGATGCAGTACCTGCATTAACTAATAATTTGCCCTCAAAGTCCACATTTAAGACCTGAATTTTATCACTAGCTTGCTCATATCCTAATAATACGGTTCCACTTATTTCGGGTTTAATTTCTCTGTGTTCTTCTTGTAATTCTGTATAAGTTGTCATTTAATTACTCAATTCTTCAACACTAATTGAGCCGTTAAGACACAATTAAGCTGATTAACTTTTAACCTTATCCAAGTACCACATATCAGACCGTCACAAAAATTAACTCCTGTAATACCATGCAAATAAGCCCTTTTGACTTCTACCCATTCTCCTAATTCGTTATTAGTTGACGTGCAAAGTTCCACCACAAAATAACTATCTGAAGTTAAATTTGACCAGCTGTAATTTACAAAAAATTTTGCATAGGCGTTACAGCGTATCGGTCGAGATGTAAAACTATTACTAATATTTTCAATTAAATTTTCAGTCCTCGACCAATGGTCCACAATAATCCCCTTAATTAAGCGTTAATATAAGTACACTTAATCGCATCTAATGCCCCAGCTCTTGTTTGTAGTGCCGAACCTTCAAGAGTAACTTCAACCGCACCATTCTCAGGTATTTCTACAGAAGGAACTTTAAAAACAACTCGTGGGCATTCAATTACCATCTTTTGGTTATCTAGAAAGCCTACAATCATCTTCATATCAAATTCAAAAAAGCGTTTAGCTTTTAAAATTAGATTTCCTTGTTCCGCTGTCAAGTGTAGCACAACGCTCACCGTGATAGCCGTTTTCGAGCCGTCAACAAATCCCCTATTTCCATCTTCACCATAATAATTATCTAAATCTGTTAATTGAGGGTCAATTTTAACTGAAAAAGATGTAACAGTATCAACAACAGTAGCCCCATTATCAAACGAAACACTACCACTTAAATCTGTTGAAATTTGAGCGTTATCAGCAGGAATATTATAGCCAAATATCGGGTAATAAGGAACTAAATAACCTGTTGCTGTTGCTACTACTGAAGCGTTTAAGGCTACTAGATGTGTCGTTGTGTTGATTCCAGTTACCGCCAAACTTCCAGTTGCTCCAGCTACTACCGTACGCCCATCAGTATCAACAATCATTACGCTTGAACCAACTTCAAAATTTTGTTCTTGTCCTACAACCACCGCAATAGATGCACCTGTTGAGGATGTTAAAATTTTGGCTGGAATTGATACTTTTGAGTCTCTCGCCTTAATATCCATTGATATTTTAGCGGCGTCATCTCCTGCACATTCAAGAGAAAAAGTTTTAATATAACAACCATTTGTTACTTGTCCAAACACATTATTAGCTGTCAATAGTGTGAAAGTCGTGCTATGTGGTTGTTTCATATCGTATACAGCTGTGTTATTTTCGTCAACGCTTTGATTTCCAAATGCAGATAGCAGAATTGTTTTTAATCCGCTTGGCATATAGATATCTCCGCCTGATTCGCCTAGCAATACATACATTTCCATACTGCCTTCAGCCATCTTCTTTTTCTTGTATATTGAAGATGCTTGACGACCTGAACGGTGAGCAGTTTCAGCATATTCTTGCGAGAAGTTTACGCCTGCTTTTGTGATGTATATCCAGTCATCGGAGTCGGTTCCTACTGTTTCAATTCCAGCATTTCCCACGCCTAATTTTAACAAGCTTGCAACGTCGTCGGATGTTGCAGGAGTAATTACCACTGAGGATAATGTTCCAGTTGTTTGGCTATACACATGATATACAGCTGATGAATAATCACACCATACACGCACATCATAATTAGCAGTTGCTAGAGCTGTGTTTATTTTGGTTTCAAGTTCTACAGCGATTAAATCGCCAGTAGTTAGAGAGGCATTTGATATTGTTATTTCTAATACACCCGTTCCATCTACATTGATGTTAAATTTGTCCTCTGTTTCAGCGGACAAATCAACGCTTGGAGTAGCTCCTGAAGTTGACACGCCTTGAGTCCCACATTGTGGCACATTAACCGTACCAGCTACGGTTTCTTTGCGTAGAAATGGATATAATTCTAACGGATTCGCGTATCCTTGTTTGTTAGAATTATATTGAGTCTTCCAATCTAGGTTCGATCTGTATTTTGACATCATAATCTCCTTACATATTCATTATGTTTTTAATATATTTTATATTATATATTAAATTCCAAATCCTGTTCGCATCTAGCATATTTAAATCCGTAATTGTCTGTAAAGGTATTGAATTAAGGATTAAATTATGTCCATTGTGCGGCAATGAAATCGCTCCATTTGCTCGCCCTGTATAAGCATTAGCGTATAAACAACGCATAATACACCCTTTTATCACTGTCATTTCATCATCAGTTGTCGCTTTTTTAGCAATAATCCTGAAAATAAATTCACTGTCGACCTCTACAGTACCGCCAGTCGTAATCTTATAAGCTTCATCACCATTGATTATTTCAATCAGTGGTAATAAATTATTGTTATAATTCATGGACATCTTTGGTTCAAATGTAACATTTTGTATTGTTACAGGATAGCCGTTTGTCGTTGTTATATTTTGAAATCTTTCTTTTAAAGCTTGCAAAATCATGATGCACCTGCTTCTAATTCATCAATCGCTGGCTGAATATATGGTCTTGCTGGAATAGTAACACGCTTCACTAGTAGATATTTTAGTCTTTTATCTTCAGCGAATAATCCAGCTCTTGCATTGCTAAATTGAATAAAATGTAACTTAAATTCTTTAGCTCGCCGACCTCGCACATCATCCGCCACTGGAATAGTTAACCATTTGCGATTCTTTGGGGTTATAATTCCACCAAATTCGTGTATACTAGCATAAGGTACATTTTGCCCACCAACTGTTATTATTGGTTCATTATTCTCTATACTGACCACTACAGAATTACGCAAGGCCCCCGAACGCCCCGAACGAATGCCAGCAGTCCCTTGCTGACCTACAACTCTACCGCCAAAATTCTTATCAATATTTTTGACTATCTTATTTTTTAGCATATGAGCATAAGTTAATTTCCATTGGAAATCAATTTTTTCAGCGTCTGAATTAAATCGGGCAAAGTCTGCAGTAAACTCAATCATAATACACCCCGATAGCATGCAATAGTTCCAGCTTCTAGCCTTTTATATTTTTCTATTATTCCTACGACTTCGCCGAGTAGACCGCCCACAAATAGACTATTATCTTTTTTAAGCGTCTCGTTCATTTTGCTTATTTCTGAAAAACCTAAAAAATTATTTTCACCGCCATAAGTATTAAAATAATAACTAGTCTGCAAAAGACAAGCGAATTTCAAATCATATGGTAGTGAATTGCGAGCGTATCCAGCAAGATAGGTTATATTTATTTTAATTTCAGGTCGTAACATTGTGAATAATTGAATAATTCCATCAGAAAAAAGGCTAGAGTCATAAGAATAAAGAGCAGTATCAAGCTCGCTAGTGTCAACTTTTAGAGAACTAATTGATATCAAAGGGAATTGTGCAAGAAATAATTGATCCGTCCCTGAACTGATTATCTCTTGTGTGTAAGTAGAGGATAAAAACACCCTACTGCAATATTTTTGAATAGCGTCATGACTTGCATTACAACAAAAATCAATCTTAGCAGAATTAGCAGTGTAACCACTCGAAAACCACATTGATAAATCGGAAGATTCTAATATGTTATCTGCTAATAGTGACATCTTATTTTACCTTTTCTTCAATCGGATGCAAATAAGTACCGTGAATGTTGATTATACTTGTATATTCTTCATTAGTTAGCTCAATTGTCTCTTGAGGCTTCACCAATTTACCGCCTTTAAATTCTGTCATTATTAGTTCATATTTTCCAATATATTTTAATTTCATTTAACTTAAACTCCCAAATTTCTGAGAATTACCGCAGATATTTCAGTCGCTGATTGCGTAACTCCACCAAAACAATGGCGAGCTTTTGCAGTCATTAACATGCTGTCTTGTGATGGATCGCTTGGAGCTACCCAAAGACGTATAGGAGAACGTTCGCCAATTACGAAACGGCTTTTGTCAACTAATAACATCGCTGATAAAGTTGCAGTAACACCATCATAAACAGCATTTGCATTTAGATTTACTGGCATTTTTCCAGCTCTATAACCTTGAACGCCAAATAATGGGAACATTTGACCCGTTAGCAATGTGGCATTAGCTCCAACATTTTGAACGGTTAACACTTCAGGTATTTGACCTGTAATTACGGAGTTCCATGTTTTAGAACTCATAATCCACATCAAGTTTTCAGGGCTGGATTTGTCAACAAGGCTCATAAGAGCTTGAAGGTCAGCTAATGCTAATTTATCGCCACCAGCGTTAACAATTGAACCATTAGCAGAGTTTGCAAGTGCTATTTTTCTTAAGCCCTTGAATGCTTTTCTAAAATCTTTAGCATCTGTAACATTGCTATCCATATGTGTAGCAGTATCATCGCCGTTTAATATAGCGTTTTCAAGGCTTCTTGCTATTCCAAGCCCACATTCTATGCGAACTTTTTCAAATAGTGAAGGATCAATATTGTCAGCTAAAAAATCTTCGTATAATTTTGTATGCACAACGTTATTTTTCGCCGTCATATTTACATAAGTGCCACTTGTGCTTTGAGCCGTAAATGTTGCCGTTTCAGTCTCAAGTTTGCCTTCTAGCACACCTTGAAACATTGGCATATTTTGGCTAACGTTTGTCATTCTTTGTGTATTAAAATACGATGCTAAGCCTAGAGGAATTTCAAGCTCATCAAAAGTGAAGCTAGTAAATGTTGTTTGGATCCAGCTTGACCAATCAGTGGAATTATAAGCTTTAGCTATGGAGTTCATGAAATATTTATATTGTTGTGTTTCAGATGTATGAACATTTCTACCATATTTATTGCTTTTAATTTGTGCTTCTAATTGAATATTAGAAATCAATTTTTTAATTTTGATTAACTCGTTGCGAGCTTCCACGTCAATCGCCATGCTCTTTAAGCATCGTGTTTGTTTTTCTTCGTGTTGACTCATTAGCACGCTTGCAACATCTTTTATGCCGACATTTTCTAACTCTTCTTGAACTAGAAATGCTTTTGAATGCCCTACAGCAGGAGCTTGAGCAGACGATAATATTTTAGATATATTATCCTCTTTTGATTTCAACTCTGCTTGTTTTTCAGCCACTTTTTTCTTTGCGTTTTCGACATTAAACATCAATAAACTCCTTACAATAAATTTTGTGTCTCGACAATTATGTTTTCTAATTCACTAATATATTTACTTTTTACGGATAAATCAGCTTTTAATTGCTCATTTTCACTAATAATAGTACTTAAATTAGTTATTTCCTCTTTAATTTTCTCAACTATAGCCTTGATATCGTCTAGCATTTTAACTCCTTTTTGATGGCTTTTTTGATGGCTTTTTTGATAAAAACTATCTAGCGTCGCATTTGCATCCATTGGCACAGACACAACACTAATCTCCAATAATTCTGCATTTTTATAAATATATGTTTGATTTTGTTTGTCATAATCATAATCATGCCCAATAAAACCAACAGAAAGCGTTTTTAGTATGCCTTGTTTTATGAGTTTCACTACGTTATTTTGTAGTTCCGTCATTTCTGTATCCACATGACCGATCTCAGCGGTGAATTTAAGTCCGCTTTCGGTTGCGAATAACTCAGTTATTCGCCCTAATGGACTCGCATAATCGTGATTGTGTAATAAAATAGGGTTTTTCTGAAAGTTAGCCAAATCCCAACAACTTTTAGGCATAATATCGGATGCCCTGTCTTTTTGTCCTGAATTTGCAGTCCCTTTAATAATAAATACTTTGTTAAGTGAAAAATTTTCAGTACTCACCTGGTTTATATCTATTTGCGTTAAATCTATTTCTTTTTTTTCGATCTCAATGTTTGAAGTAATAAAATTTCTATTCATAATTGAACCTCCATGTTGTATTTTGAGGCTCATTTTTTATGATAACTATATATTACGCCTTAAAGTTTCATTTAATCGATAAGATTTCTATATCTAAAACGCACCTGCAGTTAATCACATCGTCCGCACTTCCATAAGCACTATCTCGAGGATACCGAAGCCCATTAGAGAAACGTTTATTATTCAATGATTCTTTATCGTTCTCATCCCAAAATATAACCTCGCCATTCATTGCAGCGTGTGCGTCTCGTGTAAAAGAGTCCAGTAATGAATTCCATGTTTTTTTAGCTTTTTTAGCATACGTTTGGACATCTGAGGTTGCTTTTTCGCTTGCTAGAGATAAAGCGTGTCCTATTTCAGTTCTTACTATGGTATTTGCTTGAGATTTATAACTTTCTCCAAATACTAATCTTACTTTTGTAGACAAATCGGCTTGTGATTGTGTAGGATTTTGTTGTGTTTCGGTGATTAAAAATTGAAAGGCTCTTTGTGTGTAAGTTGCTGAATAGCCGTCAAAATTATTGCTAGCATCATTTTTAATTTTGCCAAGCAAAAAATCATTAGCACGCCTAACAAGCGATGTGGTAAAATCAGTCGGCAATGACTTCTTTGGTATATTTCTTATTATGTTGCTCATAATGCTTTTATAATACTTTACCGATTTTATTAACAAAAGCGAGTTAAGGGAGGTTAAAAATTTTTCTTTGCGAGCGGTTAAAATCCAGTCATTAAAATTATCCATTGACCATGTGGGATTATTTGCTATTTTAGCCGTCCACGCATCTAGCTCTAAATTTAGAAGCTTTTCAATTTCTGAATTTTCAAATAAGGTTAAGTCTTTTTTTTTTAAACTCTCGCTAGGAGGCATGCTTAAAGCTTCGCTTACTGGCTCAACGCTTATAGTTTCTATTACTGCAATCTCTTCATAGCCTAATAATTTTCTAATCTCATTCTGAGTCAATACAGAGCTTAAATAAGGTATTTGAGAAATTATTTTATCTTGTTGTGATAGATATTTTATATTTGAATTATCTATTATAATTTTTTTATTGCCTAATAGTGTTTTAATCCGTTGGTTATTTTCTAAAGCACTACAATATAAAGCTTGAATTGGTAAGATAGTTTGTTCATAAAATATTTGCATTTGAATTTCAGAATTTGCATAATTAACGCTATCCGTATCGCCAAAAAAAATAGGAGGAACGCCAAGAAGTGAGGCTAAATCTCTTTTATTTGCTTTTATGATTTCTAATATCTGCATTTCTGAAAGTTTTTGAGAGCTAGATGACCATTTAGCTCCTTTTGGCAATACTTTATCAGAAAAGGCATTCTTACGCCCTGAAAATGAACTTCTAAGTGAGGAAATTAAGCGATTTAATGCATTTAGGTCATTAGTATCTGTTTCAATTATCCCTGTAGAATTTCCGCCACGAATAAAAAAAGTGTTCAAAAATTCATAGCTATATCTATCGCACATCAAATTTAGCAATGCTACTTCAACAACGCTATCACCAAAATCAGATGAAAAAATCGACGGCATTTTAAAATGAATCATATCATCAATATTAATAGTAGCGTCATCTTTACTATTAGAAATTAGATAGTAATTATCTTTTTTAGCTCGCACAAAACAAGGATCAATCCTTTGAAACACTCTTGTAGTTGGCATATAGGCTAAATATGCATTGCCATGTATGTAAAGATCAATAATATTTTCCATATGGACCGTTTGGCTTACCAAAGAAGCTTTTAAAAATTCCAATGTTCTATCATTTTGTTCATTATCAGCAATCATAAATTTACAGGTCAAAAATTGTTTAGCAATCGGGTTAATAATTACCTGTAAAATCTTTTCCGTGCGGTAAAGGTTTTTCATTTGCTCACGAGAAATATAGTTATTAAAGCCAGATGTCATATTTATTTGTTCGGTAAAGCTTGCCCAATTTAGATTTTTTTCATGCACTTCAATTGGATGATTATAGATTACTTTCTCTTCAATTTTAGGCATTTCTTTTACTGTTAGCACTGGTGCAGATAGCTCTTTTTTATTCCAAAAAAACTTCATTATTTTTATCCTTATGGCAGAGCGTCAGGGTTATATTTCTCTAAGTCTGCTAAACTCATGACTGCATATGAAGAGCCTAATTTTAAAATATATACATTATTATCAGTAATACCAATGAGTTTATAGATGTCTTCATCATTGATTTTATAATCTTGCTGTAAAACATATTTAGCGCTTAATTCTTGAATATTGCTTAATAATATATGTATATCTTGAGCTTTATTTTTAATCACAAATATTTGATTCAACAAATCAGGAATTAACAACTCACTCGCAGGATTTGCGATTGCGTTTGTTGTTTGTGTTATGAGCGTTGCGCATAAATCTTTTAATTCCTGAGCATTTTTTTTAATTTTCTTCCTATTATTTAGTGAAATCATGCGATAACTCCTTTTAATTTATTTGTTTCAGTGATTAAATTATTGATTTGTTCTTGTTGAGCGTCAACAATTTTAGCTAAATCCTGTACTGCCTTACCAACGAATGACCCCATATGGTTTTCATAAAATCCAATCTTAGGTTCATTATCTATTTTAGTATCAAAAAATAATTCAGGTACTAGAGGTTTAACTTGTTGTGCTATTAGTCCAATTTTTTTAGGTTCTATATTCTTATCTGTTTTCCAGCGAAATGTAACAAAGTTGATTTGTTTTAGCTCGCTTAAACCATAATTTAAATCTTCAATATCTTTTTTTAGAGTTCTATCAGATGTTGAAGTTGTTAAATATCCCGAAGTGCTATTGCGATATACTGGTACTGTTGAGGTTCCATTATTCAATGAAAAACCTAAATAATTACCCCAAACAGTATTTCCTCGAACACCATATCCTGTATCTGAATATCCACTTACGCCATCACCGTTAGTTGCTTCTCCTCTTACTCCTGTTCCACCAGATCCAGCAACTCCACGCACACCATACCCATTCACGGTACTGCCATAAACCCCTGTCCCTGAGCTTGTACCTTCGCCATAGACTGCATAACCGCTAGACTTACCATGTACTCCATGACCTCCACCTGTGTTTTCAAAAAAACCTCCATATCCACTTGCATGTGCATTTAATCCTGCTACACCAGCAATACCAGATCCTTCACCTGCTCCTGTTATAGTCCCAAATACACCATGATTCTTAGTAGATGTACCATAAACACCAGTGCCAGAAATTGCGAAACCATAGACACCAAAACAAGCACTTCCTGCGAGACCATCATTATAGCCACTATAACCATAAACACCTTTACCAACATTTTGTGTTGGTGCCAATTCACCTTGCAAACCCGAACTCCCTGACCCTGAGACTACACCACGGACGCCTATTTTGCTTGTCCCGCTAGAAAAACTCTGAATCCCATGACTATCTCTTGAAGTCGCATAGATTGCAGTAGATCTAAGAGATGAAGCATAGATCCCATAACTATCGTTATTAGCACCCCCATCGTATGTATTCGTGAAATATCCGCCATTTCCGTATGCTGCTGATGCTGTTCCATATACGCCATAACCATTTGTGCCTGAATTCGAACCATGAACGGCTGAATAGCCGTTACCGTTTGCGGTAGCATATATAGCTGTTCTACTTGCAGGAGCTAGAACTCTCATAGGCATATCATAAACAAAACCTGTATCTGTCAAAGCGGACATTGCATTATCAACATTAGCACTAGGAACTATATTAGCATTCCAGTGCGCAGAAGACGATCCAATAGTTTCATTGCTTAATGTGCTAGAAGTAATTGCGGTAGCTGTAGTTTTATAATGTATACCCCAAAGTATTGCTTGCGCGGTTGAATTATAAGCTATTAGAAGGGTACACGTTCCATCTGCATTGCCACAAGTTATGCCAGAAATATGACAAGCAGAGGAAAGAAGTCCATAAGAAACCATTTCTTGAATCGTTAATAAATTATATTGCTTAAAAGCTTTTATAATTATCTTTCCCGCGTAATTCCCATAAGAAAAAGTCCCATATATTTCTAATTCTAGCGTTCCCTGCTCAAAGGAAGTAATTGCTAAAGTCCTCACGCATACATTACCAGCAGACGCACCAGAGAAAGATAAAGCATGACTTTTTTCTGTTGTTTTCGTGCTTAATTGCAGTTGATTATTTGCGGTTAAATTATTAATCCCTGTAATATTGTTGCTATCATCTACAATTATTCCACTGTTTTGAATAACTTTTCCAGTTACTCCATCAAATCGAGGTATCGCATTGTCCGTGCTTGTTCCTGCATTCTCAACCAAATTAAGGTTAGGTAACGGCAAAGGATAAGATAATATTGCATATATTTGTTTAGAAACACCACTAATATTTTGAATGCTTATATTATCACTGTCGGGATATGTGATTGTGAACCAAGTATTGATATTAGTTCTTGAAATTAAAGCCCCTGCAGAGTCTAAAAAAACAAATGATAATTCACTAATATTAAGTTGATGATTGATTATAAGTGTTTCAGCAATAGCTAGAGTTATTGCCTCGCTGTTTGCTTTTTTCTCAACTGTAATTGTAGGATGGCAAACGGTTAAGTCTGCTTTTTTGAGCGTGTTATTATGCAGCTCGAGCGTGTAGACATCTCGCCCTAATAATAGACCTTTGAAACTAAATATAAAACCATTAGTAAAATCGCCCGACGTGGTTATATTTCCACTCCCGAGAATCGTTAATAAAGCATTATTTATATCCGTATAAGTAGCATTATAATTTAGCGATATTGTTTCAGTATTATTGATATACAGCGTGAAAGAACCTTGAGCAGGCACATGATTAAAGACTAATTTTTGTTGCTCGCCAATTCCAACCCTGCGACCTCCTACATTATCGGCTAAATCAGCAAAACTCCCCGTAATAGTTTCCCATAGATTGTAGCCCATACCTGCATCATTTGTGTCATACCGAAATTCAGGAACATCAATTTTGAATTTACTCCCAATTTGCACTTTATTTCTGCTCATTTATTACCTCAATTGTTGACGTATTATCGCAATAAGTCCAAAATATCTTATTATCAAAACTTTCAAGTCCAATTCCAACACAGCCATAATGTCCACCGTCTAAAATTAGATTTAAATATTTTATACTCTTTATATCTGCACATTCAATATATTCAGATGAAAAACGTTCATAAGTTTCTAAATGTTCTAGCTCTATTTTGATTTTTTTATTCAAAATAGTCTGTCTTATTTGCGAAAATGACGGATAAGTCAGCGGAGTCCATGCAGATACAACGCTTTTATCGTGTGTTTTCCATCTCATTCTAAATATTTTTTGCCACATTTTTTAACTCGTATAAACATAAGCTAGAACCGTCGACCATTGTCTAATTCCACCTTCAATTTCGCTAGCTGGAAGCTTAACACGCTGTCTTATCAAAGCTCTATTTCCATAAGAGATAGCATCAGCACTATTAGAGTTCTCTGCTACAATTCCAGCCACTGGACTCGTTGGATCGCTCTTTTGTGTGGTTGTTGTGTTGTAATATAGTATAGATGTGGTTTGTAGAACTCGACGAGTCGCATAAGCATCGCCCACGCCTGTCTTGAATTTATAAAATGTTGAAAATGGAGTGTTATTATTCCAATCTTCGTCATAATGTAAACCATAATCACCAACTGCATCGCCTAAAGCTAGCATTTTACTAAAATCGTCAGACGCTGTGAAGGCTCCACCATATACACCAGCATATTGCTGAATATATAGCGATAATTCCGTGATTATATTAGCACCATCATGGCGTAAATATAAAGATTGCGTATTACTTGACCCGTTATTAGGGACAGTGCCGAAATCTACACCTGTGGATCCTCCAGCGAGCGAATCATCAATCTCACTGCCTGTCTCTGTGCGAGAAATAACTAAACTTACTATTGCCATATCGTATGCTCCTTTTTTCTGTCATCATTAATTATGATAACATGAGTGTTATTAAAATAACAATAACTCTTGATTACAACTTGATAAATGTTTTGTGGGATTTTTTGGCGTGTATGTTGGGAATGCAAAATTTATAAAAGATAATAATTCTAGCGTCACAAATGTTAAGCTAGAGTCAACCGCAAACGCTCTGATTTGACATGGAACATTATCAAGCTGAAGGCCTGCATAATTACAGGAAATTGTGATAAAATCGCCTAAATTCAAACTTAAAGCAATCCATGAAACTTGAAGCGTTATTGTTTCGAGGCATGCGGAAAACAAACGAACATACATTTGTAACTCAGTGATAACCTGAGCCTCTACATAGAGATTGGGGAAATCAATAATACGGCTTATAACTCTTGTTAATTTAGTTTCCGCGTTATTATTGTAATAAGTGCTTGTTTTTAGCGAATTACCGCCTGAAATTGGTGAAAATGAGTATGTGCCAGACGCTCGAGTGAATAAATTCTTAATATCTTGCTGAATATTTATTGAATTGTCTACTACTTCTTTCATTGATATATGTGCTATATTTGATATTTGAGGCATTGAGTCGGTGCGTAGAGGCTTAAATAAGCATTGTGTTACTGTTCCATTATTAGCAAAAATTGCATCATAATGAACTTGCTTTAGCAAACCTAAAAAGTAGCCCATGATATTTATATTGGCATCACCAGCCCAAAAGCGTGAACTAATAGCAGATAATTGGGTGTATGCCTCGTTATAATTCGCAGTGTTAAAATTTCCTGAGGTTAATCGCCCCATTGCTATTAAAAATATATATGCTTGATAAATAATATTCTCTGTCTGCGTTGTATAGGTGTCCGTAAGAAAAGCTTTACTTGGCATTATCATAATATCGCCATTTTCATAAATATATGGCAATAACCCGCCATCTGCGTCGTCTACAAAACCTAAAACATCAATTCCATAAAAACCACTCGTATAAATAGGAGATAAAGAATGATATGTCTCAAACCAATGTTCTCCGCGCTTGATAAGAACATTTTGGATATTTGTAAACTTTATATTTGTTGTTTCTACGCTTCCAATTGAGTAAACAAATCTATATCCGCCCACATTATAGCCTATAACTCCAGCATTAAAACCCGCTCCTGCCTTCCAGCATTTGCACGCAACTTGAATTTTTTCCGTGCCATCCCAAACGCTAGTAGTTTGAGCTCCCGCCTCCTCAATATTGAAGTTAGTCAAAAAATCGCCTAAATAAAAAGGTACTGGCTTGCCTACGCTTTCATTTGGAGCATTGGGGAAGTCTGTTTTATTGATTGTTGGTAATGGTAAATTAGTATTTAGAGACTCAAATGGATCTCTTGCAGAGAACTCTATTTTGTCTTTGTTGTAGGTTATTCCGCCGTCCGATTTCACGACTCCAGAGAAGATTAACCGAGTATTATCATTGATCGACATGAATAAATTAACAGTTTCGTTAATAAAAGGTCTATAATCCGATTGATCGGTAAGATATTTTGTATATTTTCCATCAACATTAGTGATTGATATATTCATTTCAGAAAATTTAATGCTTGTGTCCGTAAGATTAGACATGATTAAATCCATCTTTGGCATTTGCATACGACCGTCGTAGAAATTGTTATTAATATATTTATTGCGATCTGCTAGGCGGATTTGTGATATTCCATTGCCAATTTCAACATACATTTCAAGTTGTATTGTGTTGCCTAAAAGGCTTTTATCTAGCGTTTGTCGTGAAAAATCATTAGCATCTTCAATATATTGTTGTCTAGCGTCGTCTACTAACCACTTTTTTGTCATATTAGCACCTCTTTTTTAAGAATAACAAAAAAAAGAAATATTGTATATTTGCAGTGGTTGTTAACTATTAGTTTACAACCACTTCTAAAATATTTTTAAAATAAAGCACAAGTTAGGGAAGAGTTAATTCTAAGCATAGTAGCTAGATGCGAGAAGGATATCAAGCTATTAGCGAAAAAACACAAAAGAACGATAGAGCAGGTATCAAAAGACTTGCGAGAGGTGTGGGAAGAAAACGAAAAAGCGGGATTACTTCTAAAATGCGATGACTAATCATTTCGCCTCGTCGAATTCTAGCGTGAAGTTACTAAAAATATTATTATTATCCACATAATTGATAGTTTGCTTAGGAATATTTGCTAATTTGGCGTAACAATGGAAATAAGTAGCGATTGTTGGAGCTGGAATCACGAGCATCTTTTTATTATCTTTGCAATAGCCCCACATGCGTTTTAATGCTCTATAATTTGACGATATTATATTTAAATTGCTAAATTCTAGGCTGACTTTTCGTCTTACTGCTCGCTCGTTTGCGATTGTTGAATAACCATTGAGATTAACAGTATCTGAATAAACAATCTCCTCAAAATTAAACTGCTCGTTAAAGTTGCTTGCACCATTTAATAAATTATTTTCTTCAAGAATGGTTGATTGACCGCCAATAAGGCGACCAATTTCTAAATAGCTATTTAGATTGTTTAAGTCTTGAATTAAAATCAAAAAATGCCTAAATTGTCTTGTATCTTCGTCATCACTAACATAGACTAAATCATTTTGATACTCGTCATTATTGCATAAATCCCTTTTAGATTTTGAAATAATCAAAGTGCCTTGCGATTGGATTATTGTCGCTAGAGGCGTGGAAGAATACGCATCGCCATAACCATAAACTTGAATAATTGCGTCTAGCGTGAGGTTTGTTGAGAGTAGCCCTAAAGTGTCAATAGCGATAGACTTTGTTCGTGGAGTAGTTCCGTCATCAACTCTGCCTACATCTATTTGAATAAAAATGTTTTTCTCTGCTACTCGATATTTAGCCTCTAAAAGGTCTGATTTTATGTTTAGAACGCCATAATCTGCACTAATTCCGCTTGTGGCTGTAATAATATTGTTATATTGTAAGCCATCCGTACCTATTTCCCATAAAATTCTTAAATTATTCGTATTATACATTAAAAAGGTCTCCTTTTATATTGATTATTGATTACTTTATTAGGAATTATTTTTATTTGTGTTGATATTTTTTTACTTGCTCTTCGTATTAAACCAATAATAATAAATATTTGTTTATGTAGAGCCATCGAGTTATTTAAAATAAAAGCGTATTGAGAATGTAAAAATCTAGTTGCAGATACTACAAAATTATATTGATAATTAACATTATGTTCTTTATTTATTACAAAATAAGCTTGACTTTTGATTGTGTAGCTAACATAACTAGCATAACACCACGCACGAGAAGGAAAAGCAGAATATGCATACTCTCCATTTCGCTCGCCGACTACTTGTGTATTACGATCACTAAGATATTGGAATAATCTAGTGTTATCGGTTCTAATTCCTGATTTATATTGAGCTAAAAAATAGCGTTCAAAGATAAGCTTTAATTGATTATGATATGTAAAATTATAAGATATAGTTGAGGTGTATTGTGCTGAAATAAGTTCTAGTTTTGTACTGTTATATTGATTTTTATTTAGCGGAATAGTTAAAATTGAAAAAGCGGCTTGATTATCGTATGTATTTAGCAAATATGAATTAAATTGAGCCTCAAGTATGCGATCTCTGCGTATAGAGTTTGTTAATTGATTATATAAGTTTCTAAGTAAATAACTATTAAATTGATTATATAAACTAATAAGTTTAAAGCTGTTAAATTGATTATGCAAATTAGCAAGCTTGAAGCTATTGAATTGATTATATAAGTTTCTAAGTAAATAACTATTAAATTGATTTTGCACTTTTCTAAGACTAAAGCTGTTAACTTGGTTATGAATTGTTCTAATCTTATTGCTGTTAAATTGATTATGACTTTCTGCTATAGAATAAGTATTATATTGCTTATTATATGCAAATAAGCATAAGCTATTGACTTGATTATGTATTATTATGTTTTTGTAACTCTGAATTTGGTTAAAAAGTGTTTTATTTTTGGTAATACATGCATTATATTGACAATTAAGAGCACTAAATTTAACACTGTTAACCTGATTTTGCTTACTTTTATAAACAAAATGAGCTAAAAAAGGTCTTGCAAGCCAATCACAAGCACAATAATAATTACCTTGCGTATTTGTGACTGCTGAAAATTGGCTTAATATCATGACTCGATGCCCCTTATATTTATGATTGATTTGCCTTGTTTGCTCTCGTCGTAAATAGCTTTTTTGAGTGCGGGTAAAATCACTTTGGTTAATTCTTGATTATCAATTGTTACTTTATTGTCTGATTTTACGCTGATATTTATATTATTATTGCTGTTTGTGCTTACTTCTAAGCTTATTTTTATTGCTTTAGGTTCAATGCTTGTTGGAATAGTTGGCATTATGCCCTTGCTTGCCGTGATTGCTGTGCCATGTATAATTGCAAGGATTTGAGCCATAAGCATTGAATTTTGTGCGATACTGCGAGGAATAATATACTCGCCTTGGGAGAGAAGAGCAGGAATTTTATCGTTTGCAATTGAATTCCCTTGTTGCGTGGCTCTCATGCCAACTATCGATGTGTCAACAAAACCGCCCTCAGCAAAACCGAGCCACTTACCAAATTGCCTCCCTTTATCGGCTACTGTATTCACAACTTTAGCTCCTGCATTTTTCACTGCTTGCACTGCTTCTTTAGGTTTGTTCAATATTACGGCCACTTTATCAATTAATTCACTTAAAAAACCAGTAAAGCCCTTAAACCCTTGTGTTACCGAATTAAAAATTAAAGATCCTATACTAGAAAGTGTTTCTCCTATTTTAGGAATAATTTCCTTGAATTTATTAGCTATTTTTGATGGAAAAGCTAACACGGCTGTAACTGCAAGCTTAACATTCGCCCACGCTCCAATAAAAATATCCTTGAAAAAGGTTGATAATTGTGTGAAAAAGGGTGATAGAATTGTTGAAATAAAGGTTACAATTGGCAATATAATTGCGTTATAAAATGCGGTTAATCCTGTAATGATAGGGTCAATAAGAGTTGTTTTTACGGTTGAAAATAAGCTAACGATAGGTGCGATGATATTATCATTAATAAATGTGCCGATTTTAGATAAAGTTTCTTTTATTTGATCAAAATAAGTGATAACTAAATAAATTGCCCCTGCAATAACTGCAATGACTAATGTAATTGGTGCAAAAGCGAGAGCTACTCCTACCAAAATAATGCCTGCAACTGCATACATAATTACCTGAATATTTTCCATAAACCACGCCCCAAATTGAGCTATTGGAGCTTTCATTTTTTCCCAAATACCAACCATATAATCAGCAAATTGAGCTAATGAGGCTTTAATCATTTCGATATTGCGATATAAATACACAATCGCAAGCACAAAAGCCGCCACAAGAGCAATAATAATAACAATTGGCGAGGATGCTAGAGCCATCGCCACGCCAAGAGCCGAGACCACTGCGGTATAAGCGATTGTTGCGTAGTTTGCAATGATTAAAGCCCCTTGATACGCATAGGTTGCGATTGTAATAACGGCGTAATAAGCTCCCACGCTCATGATAGCAGTACCATAAGCAAGTATGGCAATTAGTAAGGCTTTGGCACCTAATTCAACGATTTTACCCACTACTTTAGAAATATTTTTTACTGTTTGCGGATCTAACTCAATACCAACAGCACTCGCAACTTTTTGAGCAACTTCGCCTACTTTGTCGCCTGCTTTAGCACCTAAATCAGCACTTAATTTATCGATTTTATCTAGCAACTTATCTAATGTTTTATTTAAACTGTCTAAAAAGTCGCTAATAGGCGCAAAAATATCTGTAAATGCCTTTTTTAAGCTTGCAAATGACAAATCTAAATTCTTAAAAGGTGCAATCAGAGCATCCACAATGGTTTTACCCAAATTGCCCACCGCATCGCCAAAACTATCTGATCCTAAGATACTATTATCTTGCTGTACGGCTTGCTGAACTGGTGCAACCGCTTTTTGAGCTTTGGGTTTATATTTTTGCTGAACCTGTAAAAATATGTCTGTCATATTTGCCGAAGAATATGCATAACCACCATCAGCAAAGGCTTTTGTATTACCTTGAACTAAACTTAAAATTTGAGCCATTATTTCTTTATTTTGAGTGATCGATCTTGGTAATATATATTCGCCTTCAGATAAAAGAGCAGGGATTTTATCGTTCTTTAGCGAATTTCCTTGTGTTTCCGCTGTTTGTTTTGTTTCTGCTGAAACAAATCCACCGCTGGCAAATTGCTTAACCGCATTGGTTGCAATATTTAAATTTACGGCTAATGAATTATCTTGATTGAAAAGAGTAAAGCCATTTGATAATGCTGAATATACGGAGGTTGTTAAACTGCCCTCTACGTTAGACGCCATTGTTGACGCAAAATTAACCGCTGTATTATTTAGATTGTCTGTCATGCTAGTGGCATAAGTTTTAATTTGCTCCACTTGACCTGCTTCGTTTGCGGTGCGAATCCTAAACTCACCAGTTGCAATATTGCCCACAAAAGAATTTAGCGCCTCTTTATTTTTGTCTGCTATTTCTTCATATTGTGGTTCAACTAAAAAATTATCAGCTCTTATTTTAGTGCCTGTAAACCATGCGATTAACCTTTTTAATGGTTTGGTTATTGCATCCCAAAGATCTTGCCCAATATTTGACCAAAAATCAGCTGTGAATATTGAGGCTATATAATCACCAATTTCAAAGAATACTTTCTTGATTTTTTCTAAAATTGGGTTAACAATTGCGTCAAAAATACCAGTGATAAATAAAACAATTGCGTCGTAAAGAAATGTTACTAAATTATCAAAATCAAACACAAGTGTAATCAATCCGACAAGCATCTCTTTTAATATTGCAGGGATTTGTTTAGCCAAATTGTATATCATTACTGGCAAATTCTCAATCACTCTAGGCATAAGTGAAAGAAATTCACCTATAAATTTCCCTGTAAATTCTCTAAATGCTTTAGCTCCTAGATTTAAGTTCTTTAAAAATTCTGCTAAAAATCCCTGTTGTAAAATAGTTACAAAAGAAAATTTCATAAATTGAAATAGTGGCGATAATATCGCAATACCCGACTTCGCAAGAGCTTTAAACGGTGCCAAAAATCTATCAATAAAGGTTAAATTTGGGCTGACACTTGTCATCTTTTCTATCTCACTGCTAAACACTTTACCCGTGCTCAACGCTCGTTCAGTCGTTGTTCTTAATCCATCCAGAGCATCAGCTTGCCAGATTTTTAATTCGGCTTGAGTAAATAATGCACTATTTGCGCCCATGTAAAAATCAATTACTGAATTAACACCATTCTTGAAAAGGCTTATTTGATTATTTATATTCGCTAATACATTTTCAGTTTTTGATATTTTAATATCAATTGTAATTGCTTCTGACTTTAATTCATTTAATTTATCTGTTATTTCATCAATATTTGATAATTGCTCTTGTTTTTCTATATCACTTAATTCTAAATTATTGTTAATAAAGTTTTCGTATTTTTCGCTATATTTTTTGAAATATGTTTGAATATTATCATAATTATCTGTTAACATATTTTCAATTGTTTCTTTTACTTTTTCTGCGTTGTTTTGTTCTTGTATTGTTGAGATTAAACCATTTTCTCGCATTTCTTTATTTTTATTTATTGCTTCAGTATAATACTCTTTAGATTTTAATTTTATTTTGTTAATAGATAATAAGGCATTATTAAAAGAGACGCTTATATCATTAGCATTATTATTGGTAGAAATATTTAATACTTGCGAGAGTTCTGATATTTCTTTTCTGAGTTTTTCAGTATTAAGTTTGTTTGTATCGGTCATTATTTCAGTGAAATTAGCATTTAACTCTTGTAAGATATTATTACGTTTATCGGTTATTTCTTGAATTTCTTTATTATATGTTTCTTGAATTATCTTTTTATCTTTATATGCTTTTCTTATTTGTTCATTGAGTTCTTCTATATTTTCTAATTCTTTAATAGCGATTAGATAAGCGTTCTCAATATTCTTTTTTGATACTTCTAAGCGTGAAGCGTTTAGCTCTTTAATTTTTGCCATATATTCGTCAGATTGTGTTTTTAATAATTCATTGAGTTCTTTATTTTTTTGTTTATTTAATTGAATTACGGCATTTTGCACTTGTTTTGATGATAGCAATTGTTTAGTATATAACTGTTTAAATTCATCTTCTTTTTGTTTATAAGTATTAATTATTTTATCGCTTTCTGTTGATATCACATCTTTATATTGTTCTAATGCTGATTTTTTTAATTCTAATATTTCTTTTTCCATCTTTTTATTTTCGGTTGTTTTTATATTTTGTAATTGTTTTTCTAATGACATTACAGCATCAAATACCGCTTGCGTTTCTTCTAATTGAGAAAGATCAACTTGTTTTTTAGTGATATCTTGTTGTTTTTCTATTATATCTAATTCGCTAAGTTTTTTTATTTTTGCCACACTTTCGGGCATGTTTTCTATTTCTAAACGTAAATTTATTATATTAGCATTGGTTGCTATCTCTTCAATTTCTTTTTTAAATTTTAATTCTTTCTCAAATATTTCTAGCTTTTTTTCTTCTACTTTTTGTCTTGTTTCTTTGGTTTTTTCTGTTTCATTTTCTAATTGGCTCAAATCAATTTTTGCTTTTTGTAATTCTAGCGATTGCTTTAACATTTCGTTTTTTTCAACACCTGCTTTGATTATTTCTTTGTCCAAGCTATTAACTAGTTTTTGTTGTTTCATCATCGAGCTAGTCATGACTTGCATTCGCTCTTCTGCTTCTGCTTGTGGCACTGCAATATGTGAAATAAAACGTAATAATTGCTCATTATAATCACCATTAGCGACAATTAAATTTTGAAAAGCTTCAGAAACGGAGTTAAAAAAATCTGATATTTTATAGAAAAATTTTCCTAAATAATTTGAAACGATGCTAATCATATTTCCGATTGACTCTAGTACTTGAGCTATTGATGACGAAATAACCATAATTATACTAGAGGCTGTATTGAGTACTAGAGTGAGAAGAAAAATGAAAGTTGCAATTACACCTCTACCCATATTAGCCATGACTTCTTTTGTTGTTAAAATTGATTCATTTGTTTTTTCTGAGGAACTGAATAAATCGGTGAAAGCTTTTGATAAATCGGTTACCAATTTAGTAAATATTTTTGTTTCTTTTTGTAACTCGCTAACTGCTATATATAGAGCAGTAAAAAGAGCTAAATACGTTCCTAAAATTCGCGCAAAGGGGGATTTTGCGAATGCCAAAAATCCTTTTAAAAGATTTTGGGCTAGTGTTAATAAAGTTTTTAGTCCTTGCGATATAATGCTTATTAATGAGGCTTTTAAAACAATACCTAAATTAATAAATACATTTTTTAAGCTTGTAATTGCGAGCATTTGTGACGATAAATTCATTTTAAAAGCAAGCATAGTAAAAGCATCGGCTAAAATAACAACCGCTTTTGTGTTCGCTAATAGTTGAACATTAAGAAAAGCCATCACTGCAGGAAGAGCTGTTAACAGAGTCATTATCGAGGTGAGAACTAAAGCAAATTTAATGCTTCCACCAACAACTAAAAATAAAGCGCTCGAAAAATCAATAAAAGAACTCACGATATTAAATATTGACTGTGGAAATTCGGTTAGAGTTGTGAGAAAATCAGCAAAAAATCTTGTTAACGATCTGATAATTATATTTGTTGTGCCTAATTTTGCCTGTAATTGTTCAGTTGTTGCACTTATTTTTTTATGTAAGCCTTCCATAGTCTCAGATAACGCTATCGCTTTTCCCTTCACAGGATTAGATTGCTCTAGTGCTACGTTAAGCCGTAATTGAGCAAGCTGATAATCATTCATAGCACTAATATCTGTATTTAGTTGTTTCGCATATTGTGCATGATTAACGCCCATTTCATTTAAATGCAAACCGTATTTTTGCACTGATTGAGCAGAGCCTTGAAATGCTTGCCCAAGCGAAATAACGACATCTTGTAATCTATCACCTGTAATCGTGCCTAAATCTAACGCCAAATCAACATATTTTTGTATTTGTTGTTGATTAAATTGTAAATTTTTACCTAAAAGTAATGCTTCTTGCACACCAGAATAAACATCATCAATTGCGTAATTTGTTGACTGCGATATTTTTATTATTTTATCATTCCATTCATCAAAAGAGCCTAGAGAGCCTTTTACTTCTCTATTTATTCCAGCGAAAATAAAACCAAAACTCCATGTAGCTTTTTCGAGTTTATTCGCTGATTTAGTAAATTTATTTGAAATTTCATAAAGATATAGTCCAATATCCAAGATAAAACTACCTATTTTGTCGAGAATTATTTTAACAATTAGGGAAAAACCTAAGCTAAAAGCGGCCGCCAAAAGTAAAACGCTCCCAAAAAACTTATTAAATTTACTTTCACTAGACAATAAAGCAAGACCTACAAGTGATAATGCTGAGCCAACACCAGCCGAGTACTCGGTAAGCGATAGAATGCTTTTTGTTGAATGAGATATTATTGATGACGTTAAAATTTTTAAATTCTCATTAATAAATAGTGTACCAGAAAAAACCATCTTCGCCATTTCAATAAATTGAGAAGATAGCGTTTTAATTACTTTCCATGTTGCCGATCCTAAATTAACCAATGATTGCCCTACAGCAAAAAACGAAGGTGCGAGAGTGGAAAGAGTGTTTTTAATATCTATTATTGAGCTTTTTATATTTGAGAAATTTATATTTGCGAAGCTGATTTTAGGTGAGATAATAAAATTTGTGAACTGTTCTTTTATTTTGGATAAGAAAATTTTTATATCAGCACCACTTGCCGAAAATCCAGAGAACAATTTTGATAAATTAAAAGTTTTTGACATAGCTAAACCTAAATTTTTAATTTGCAGAATTGTATTATTTAATGCTTTAATAAAGTCTTGATTCTTAGCAAGCACACCACCAAAGCCCACAACAGCGCTGACAAAAAAAACCTTGAAAACAGTGCCTAGAGTATCTTCTATATCTCTCATTTTTTCTTTAATTTTAAAAAAAGTATTCATGCTAACCGATAAAGTCATAAATCCACTATTTAAACTTTTTACTTTTGCAAAAACAAAATCCATTGCGTCGCCAATTAATCTAAATCCATTAGCTAAACGGTCATATCCTTTTAATTCTGCGATTAGCGTTAGATATTGGAGTGTGTCTTTTGTTCTATTAATAAAAGCAGGATCAATTAATTTTTTGTATGTTGCCTGCAATACTCTATGTGCTTCAATAAGTAAATAAACAGTATTAGCTACACTATTTATTACAGCATCTATTTTAGCTAATGTAGGTGTAGACTCTTTAATATTCTTATTTAAATCTTGCATTGATTTGTCTGTTTTTTTTATATTTGATGCTAATAATTGCATATTATTATTTTTTAGTTGGTTATTCATATTGGCAATCTGCGTCGCTATTTGCTCACTAATTAGCTTATTTTTATTTAGCTCTGTGTTTAAATTGCGAAATTCATTGGTGTTTTTATTCACCTTTTCTTTTAATTCATCTAATTCTTGTATTGGTTTATTAGCATTTTGCGATTCAAATTTAATTTTGATTGGGATTGCCATTATTTCTTTCCTCCAAAAGCCTTTGACCAAAAATTAAAATATCTTTCTTCCTTTTTATTTTCCCATATTTTTATTAAAATTGCTACGTCGTTTATAACTTGATGTGTGTTTTCGATGACTAATGTGCCTGTTTGCCAGAACACAAATAAAGCATCACAATACGCATACGCTTCAGATTTTTCATAGTTATGTGCTTCTAGCTCGGCGTCAATATTTTGAGTTGCTTGCATACGTTCTTTTAGCGTCGGTAATTTATTTTTTTTAATATTCTCTTTGGGCAATGAGGATTTAAATGCGGTTTTTTTGTCAAAATGCTGATCAACATACCATGAAATAATTTGCGAGTTGTCTTTTATTTCATTGTTTTTTTTAGATTTTGAACAGCATTTGAAAGCTCTTCAAGAATATCATTAGCAAATAAAACCTGTAAAAAATCATCTGTTATATTGCCATTTAAAAATGGTTTTTGTAATAGTTGCGTAACATTATCGCTATTAAGATTTGATAATGCCCCTTCGTAATAGCCGACAAATAATAAATTCCAAATACGTTTGTGAATATCGGATATAGTGGGTTCTTTTTTGTTAATCATTCCACTGCATTGTACAATAATATCAGTTATTTTGGAACCAAACTCAAAGCGATTAGGATTTTTAAAAACAAAAAATGTAGGCATTGCTTTGTCTAAGAATTTAATTTTATTTAGGTCATGTGATTTTAGATAGTGAGCTTTTTTCGCTTCTACCCCACTTAATTCTTTTTCATTTTCTGAATACTCAGATTCAAAATCTGAATTTTCCCAATCAATCGCCTCATCAACTACAGATATAATTGATATATGTTTTGGAATTGAAACACTTGATAAGTTAATAGCCATATTTTATCTCCAATAAAAGTTTAAAATTTCTGACATCTAGATGCAAATCTAATAAAGTTTTCGCGGCTTCATAAGGAGGTAGAGAACGAGTCGTAGCAACAGATTTTGCTGTATTAATAGAACAACCTACAATTTTTGCGATTTGAAGGAGCGTCAAAAATTCATTACAGTCACTCATAATTTGAGCGAAAAAATAATGAATCTCTTTTGTTGTATTTTGTTTGTAATAAAGTTCAAATAATTGTTTACGACTCATTTTATACCTCTATTTATAAAATAGCAAATATAACTAAATCGTGTCAATAGAGATACGACAAAAAAGTGTTTACGTATTTAGCAAACAAACTAGCGAAAAGTTGAAAAAAATTTTGTCGTTAAAACCCGCACAATACTTCTTTATTTATTTCGTCAACTTCCTCTTGTGAGAGATAGACTTCTTTTTTCCTAAGCTCTGACAAAGTTCTAAATAGCTGTGTCTTGTTCATATAACATATATTATGAGCAAGTCTGTCCTCCGCTGAGCCTCTTACATTTAGCAGTAGCGAATAGACGCCGACACCACGAGAATAGCAACCTAAGCCCCCTCGATATTCGCCGACCATAAGGTATTTTTTACCTTTCCGTAGTATTTCCTGTTCTGCTGATAACCAAGTTATCAGCAATTGTTTAGCTGATAGAATTTGGTTCCGTATAACTATTTTTCCATTACATGTATTCATATTAGTCTCCTCTAGCACCACTTAAAAAGTCATTTTAGTCTCTGAGGTAAGGGCTTAAATGTCCTTACCAAAAATAAAAAAAAGAGTGGACTACTTAGCCCACCCTCGTTTTTTTAGTGCCGCCTCTCGATACCGAAAGCACCAAAAACTACGCGCAGCTGACTGCACGTCGATAAGGTCAAAATCAGAGCTCAAGAGTGACCTTGAGTTCTTATAATTAAAACCAGCAGGACTAACTACTAGCCCTACAAATTTTTTATTTATTTTTGTGCTAGCATTTATGCGCCAACACGAACCGTTATTTTCCGCTAGATAGCCTTTTTTTAGGCTATCTTTTCTCAAAAGGATCCACATACTTATCTCCTTAGAAAAATAAATTTAATCATGAAAATATCGGGACACATCATATTCTGTGTCCACGTCTACATCTACGTCTGTTTCGTGCTCGTCTATTATCTTGCAAGGTCGTCTTGCAAAATAATACTCATTTTCATAACCTATCTCTTCGGCTCTCACGAGCCATCTTTTTTTACTTCCAATAATTTGTATTAAACAAACTTTCATGACTTTCTCCTTCAAAAAAAATAGTGAGCTAAACTATTTAGCTCCTCCTATTAAAATAAATTTCATACAAGTGTAGCTACTTTTTCAATAAATGCACTCATCGCTTGCGTATTCCCACTAGCAACCTCGTACATATTTGAATCCATCTTGTATGCGTATATTGTATATCCGCATACCTCTACAACTATACAGCCGTAAGGTACTTTGTGTTCCCTATTTATGTCTAAAAATTCTCCCGCAAACGCATAGCCGTTTGTCTTAGACACGTCAACACTGGTCACAATTTTTGCCCAGTGTTTCTTTTTATTTTTGTGGGACTGAGATTCACTCTTGCAGTTGTGCGTGTATAGAATGAGTTCTGGCTTGTCTGTCTTAGTTCTTGATTCAATTTCTAATTTGATTGAATTTGCAAGATTATTTAATTCTTCAACAGATAGAACTTTAAGATCGATATTTGTCATAGTAGACTCCTTTAAAAAAAATAGTGAGCTAAACTATTCAGCTCCCCTTATTTATATCTTAGCTCAGCTCCAAAAGGAAGTCAAGTAAATTTTACAAATATTTCAAAATAAATTTATTGCGCTTATTTCATACACTTTTGTTGCATTCTTATAGCAATGATATGCCAAGAACAAAGAGCATACTAGATCATCATGACCTGCCTCAGCATTATAAACATATTTTCCAGATGTGAGAATATCAACAGCATACCCTGAGAGTTCATTGATTAGCTCGCTGTAATTAGGAATACATATGCGATTTTGTTCAAATGCTACAATAAGATCTTCTACCATATTATTTTTATTTGTGTTGTTAAAAACAATTCCTTCAGCGATGATATTTTTTTCACAGAGCATATCATCAAGAGCGTTGCCCACGCCTGTTTTGTCGTGAAAAATATTAGTAACATTATCAAATAATGAGACAAAATATTTCAGATGTTGAACTGCTTCGGTATATTTTAGATGTCTAAAACGGCAAATTCCAACAACAATAGCTTTAGACTCATGATTGCTTATGGCAGTGAATACGGTGTAATCGTTTTCTTTTCCCCAATCCACGCCAATAACCACACTGAATAATAAAGCTTTTTCAATATGAATCCATCTAAAAAAATCATCATCTTCTTGTGGCGTTATTCCAATATCTACGCATTCATTGACGCAATGAAAAACAGAACCGTCATCGATAAATTCAGCAAGTACATATTGACGATATAGACGCTCTGGTAGTTTGCTTTTCATTTCTTCTAGCGTCTCTTGTGTGATTAAAATATTGATGCTAGAGGGGGCAGTAAAGGCGAGTGATGTTGGTGTTTTGTTGTGCTTAAGAGCGTAATCCATTTCTTCTTTTGCATGCATAAAAAGCTTATAAAAATGATTATTTTTTCCTCTCGGAGTTGAAAAAGCTAAGATTTTCCCTTGCGTAAATGTGGTTGTGGTTTTGACTGATGCATAAAAATCCATACCATTTTTGTATTTAGCAAACTCATCGCAGAAATTTATGCTTGAGCCTTCACCTTCCATAGACTCGGGATTATTAGCATGCAAAAATTGAATCATATTATTATTAATATTATTTCTTATTGTTGGAGTGCCTGAATTAGTTGCCTCAAATAGCCCTCGTAATCGCTTATCTTGCGAGTTGACAGGCAGGAAACGCTCAATATATCTCATTCCAATTTTTGATTGCAAATAAATAGGAGCGAACCATCTTATCACTTTTTGCTCGCCAGTTAGCATACTATGCACCGCACAAAGCGAGGCTCCAAATGTTTTGCCTGCCTTAGTCCCCACAGCAACATACATTTCTTTGGCTGGATTATTATGCTCACAGAATTTAAGCATCTCAGCCTGTATCTGGTGAATTGGATGCGGTAACTTAAAATTTATTTTAATAAGTCCTCCGTTATTCTTCTGAATCATTAATAAAAATAGGTATAAAATCTGGAAATGCTATCATTATCTGTCTTATATGCTTAGCATTTAGTTTGTATTTTCCATTGATTACATGGCTTATTACCTGTTTTGAAATGAATGTATTGGCTAATATATCAGCTCTGTGTAATAATAAAAATTCTCGTATTGTCATTTGTTTTCCTCCATACAAATAAAAAAGAACAATGTAAATATATCACGGCAACAGTACAGAGTCAAGCTTTTTTGACAGTTCGTGAAGTATGTGCATTTTTTGCACACACTGTTTTTTACTCGATTGTTTTTTTTATTGTCCCAACATCGTCAATATTTATGCATACTTCAATATCTTGCGAGCTATTTGTTATTTGTTTATTTTTATATTTTAGATGAACAAGTAGCTTGCTAAATTTTTTCGCAATAACATCTCGCTCGTCTTCAGTATATCCACACACAGACATAGCATCGTCTAAAGTATAGCCTTTGTGTAATAGTTGCTCAATATTCATTAGGTTTTTATTCATTTTAAATCTCCTTGAAGATTCCTAATTTCATCGTATTGTTCCATTTTTTGCTCCATTTTAGCGTGATAGTCTAATAATAATTTTGCTGCGGGTATAGCTGTTTTTGCGTCTTCATGTATTGCATGCCTGTAGATATTATTCGTTACTTGCGACAGACTGCGGAACCAAACACGCTCAATCAATGCGTATATTCGGCACTCTGGCACGATAAGATTGCCTCTAAATATTTTGTATAGACTAACCATTTGCTTAAATAAATGGTGCAGTCCTTCGGCTCTAAACGCAAGATCTGGCGGTGTTCCTTGAGAGACTGAATTGAGTATATTGATAAGATTGGTTTTTGATAGCTCTGTTTCTCTATCTGAAAAAAGTATTCTTTCGCTATAATTGGCAATATCATCTAATACATCTTTTATATTTGTATTTAAATATTTATCCATTTTTGACATAAAAGTCCCCTAATATCACTATAAGATATTAGCAAAATACCTGTCAATAATATCGAATACTTTTTTGTCATTATTAAAATGAGTGTACAGGTGAGCGCTTAATTGTTCAATTGCACTTTGAACAACATTTTTTTGTATGGTATTTTTTTCTAAATTTTGGAGTTCTAAAAATTCTTTTTTAATTTTTATTGCTTCAAGTTTAATTTTTAGTTCTTCTATTTTATTCATTTAGCGCCTTATTGCGTTCTATGCAAGACCCACAATGACCACATCCTCCTCTTATATTATTATAGCATGAGTGTGTCAATTCAATGAAATGTTGCATATTTAATTTATAATATTCCTTTATAGTTTTACTTTTATTTGTGAATAATAAGGGAGTAATAATATTTATTCTACTTTCTACTGCAAATGATAATGTGTCTTGTAGACTTTTTATGGTATTCTCTCTGCAATCAGGATAGCCAGCAAAATCATTTGCACACACCCCAGTAATTATTGTATCTATATTTTGTTTGTAAGCAATGCTACTTGCTATTGTGAGAAATATAATATTCCGCATTGGGACAAAAGTAGGTGGAAATTTATGAGAAGTTTCTTTGTTTTTATTGCATATTAGTTCGCTATTTCCAATTTTTGCTAGCACGTTAAATTCAAAAATTTCTAGCTGTACGTCTAGCTTTTCGGCTATAATTTTTGCTTGTTCCATTTCTATTATATGTTTTTGCCCGTAAGAAAAAAATAATGCTAACACATTTTCTTTTTTGTATTGATTTATTGCTTTTATTAAACAAAGAGTACTATCTAATCCTCCAGAGAAAACTACTAGAGCTTTCATTTTATACCTCCTACAATGCATTTTGTTTGCGAGTTTACTGCAAAAACTCCTCGACAAATCACACATGTGTGCCTGCAATTAGTGGTAATTTTTAATTGCTTAGGCTTTAAATATGTATTTATTTGATTAAAAATTTCTTGAGTTAGATTTTCTTGTGTTGAAGGGCGTGAGGCAATATAATTCACTAGGCGATTATATTTTGATAAGCCTGCCATTCTATCAGATAATTCAATCTCAATTTTGCACTCCCCTATAAAAGGCAGGAAATGATGTTCACAAATACTCGTGAAATCAATACTATGCTCAATTATAATTCCATTTGCAATGGTCGCAAAGGTTTTGAATTGCGGGGCCGGTGTTGTGAGTCCTGAAAGCAATTCCGTCCACGCCTTTTGAATGCGATGGGCTATGACTTCGCAAGGCTCTTTAAATGAAAAATGTAATGCTTCTAATTGTTCTTTTGTTATCATTTATAACCTCCTAGAATATGGTGTCGTGCAAAAAAAAGTAATCCTGATTTTTGAGCTAGAAGCTCAACATTTGTTTGCACTAAAAATAGTTCGTCTTTATTTTTTCCAATTGCCATCAAACCCACATTTTTATAATGTATATATTCTTTAAAAAAGCTTATACCATCACTTAATAGTTTTATCTGATAATTATTGCCTTGAATATCTATATCAGATTGTTTTGGTGAATAAGAAATAAAACAAGAATTTAATAAATATTTATCTATTTTTATAGTTCCATTTGTCTCAATTGTGATATGAAAATTTTGTAATTCTAATTGTTTTAATAATAAAATAATTTGTTGTTGCTGCAATAATGGTTCTCCGCCTGTAATGACAATATATTGAATATTAGAATCTAAAATTATTATTTTTATTTCTTCAATGCTTGTAAGAGTGTATTTTTGATGTTGTGTATCACAAAAAGAGCATGCTAAATTACAGCCTGAGAGACGAATAAAAAGTGATTTATATCCTGAGTAAAGTCCTTCTCCTTGTTGAGAAATAAATATTTCGTTTAATTTAAACATTGTGTTGTTTCACTTTCTTGAATATTAACTTGAGATAATTCTGGAAATTGAAGTTTAAGAAAAATAGATATTTCTTCGCAGGTCGTTTTTTTTAAGACAAAATATTTTGTTTGTAGTTTTTTGGCTATTCTAATCATTTCTTCATCTTCTTCATCGATTAAAAGAGCGTGATCAAAGTAAGTATCTAAAAAATCTTTATATTTCTTAAAATCGCTGTAATCTAATACCATATGATTTGTGAGAGTTGTAGAACTGATAATAAAAGTAGCCAAATAATTATGTCCATGCAGATTTTTACATTTGCCTTTATGGTGCAATATTCGGTGAGCGGCTGAGAATAAATATCTTTTAGAAACTTGCATTGAGGAACTCCTTTATTTTTTGAAACTTTAATATTTCTGCTTTATATCCACTACTAAGAGAGAAGAGATACTCTATATTGTTTTTTTCTTTAAGCAAATTTTTATATACAATACTAGCATAATAATTTAGATTTGTGATAAAATCTACAAATGACATCTTTTTTTCTTGAAAACGTTTTGAGAGCATGGATAAAAAAGCATTCTGTTCGCATAGAGCAAAAACTTGCTTCAATTTCTCCTTTCGATTGCTGGATAGACTAATTCGATGAGGATATTGATTTTCAAAAATAACTACAATACCGAATTGAATGCAGTGAAAAGAACTTGAATCAGTAGATACTTTATTATTGAGATGCTGATATTTCAGATTGAAACTAGAATAACCAAGCAGATGAATCCTTTTTTTGTTGACTCTTGTAATTGCTTCTTCTACTCTTTGTATAAATTCGTTCCTGTTTTTAAAAAAATCGGTTCTAACTTTTGTGAAATTTGCTAACCCCGCAATAGTAATATACTTATTTTCATCTAGCATTTGCTTTAATTTTTCAATAGATTGTGTGTGTTTGTAAACTGGAAAAATAGGAAAATCAGGAGGTAATTTTTCTTTAATTTTTTTATGATTATATTCAGTGATTTCAAAGCTAGCAATGTTATCTAATGAAATAAATTCGAATTTTTTATTAAACTTATGAAATCGTTGAATTTGTTGTACAAATTTTCCTATTTGCACAACTTCATTAGTGCGAAAATAAGTGAATGCCCCGCTGTCCCAAAGAATACCATCTGGCAGTTTCTCAATATCTTCTTTCTCTCTTAGATGTGCTAGCGAAAGCAAAAAATTCACAAAGATTCCCCGCAATAAGGGCATTTCTTTATCTTTATTTCTGGTTTGTTTTCTTCTGGTTCTTCTGGTTCTTCTGGTTCTTCTTTATGCTCTTTATGCTCTTTATGCTCTTCGATAATAAGAGCGTCTAAATTGAGGTCAATCAAAAAATCAAGAGAGACATCATTTTTTATTTCATCAATAATCACTTGCAATTCGTCAGTAAATTCACCAGTAATATGTTTATTATTCATTGTTATATTTAGAGCTTTTTCTTTTACTTTGTCGAGTTCTACATATATAACAGGAACTTCTTTATATTCTAACTTTTTCATCGCCTTCAATCGCTGATGTCCTGCAACAAGTATACCAGTAGTTTTATTCACAATAAGCGGTTGAGTACAACCAAAATTACGAATTGACTCTACTAATCCCGCTAATTCATATGCTGATATTCTGCGAGGATTATAGCTTGCTTCTTGCACTTCTTCGATTGGCACTAGACAAATGTTCATAGGTAGTTTCCTTACTAAATGCTTATAATTATAAGTCTATTATGATTATTATGTAAAACAAAGCATAAAGTCAATATTGACAATGGAAAAATATTGTGGTTGCTTTGTGTATGGTGAATGTGCTAATCATTCCCTTAAAAAAGCGTTCTTTGGTATTAAATTCACTTTGTTTTTTTATTTTCTATACTAACGTATGCAAAACCACTAATCGAGCTGAAAGGGTCGGTTTATATCCTAGAATTGTTTTTAGGAATCAGAAAAAAAATTTGTCGCAAGAAAATTTGATCTTTTTTGACGATTTGCGTTAAAAAAAAGGGACTTAGAAAAAACATTGTCGGAAATTATTTATAGCGGTTTTTATTCATTATTTATTATTGTTTCTTTTTTTATTAAACAGAAAAGACAAAAAAAACGACAAAAAAAATTAAAATTTATAAGATTTTATCTATTTTATTTAATGTGTTCTAAACCTCGTTAAAATCAATAATAAATTATACACTTAAAAAGTTTGCGACACTATACGACATTTTGCGACAGCGTTCTTTTGAGTAGTTGTCTTACTCTCGTATAAATAAAAAAAATTTTCCGACTTTCCGACACTTCTCTTAAAGAGACCGTATAGGGGGGAGGGTACGAATCCCCGTATGTACGGTATTAATAAATAAGTATTTATTATTAATTAATTATGTGCGCGTATGTGTGAGGGTGTGTGTGTGGTCTTCCTCCTATTCCCTTTAAAAGCGTCGGAAAGTCGGAAAAACCTCGAATATTTTTTTTTATCTTTGTGAGAGTAAGATATCTGCCTCAATAAATCTGTCGGAAAAACGTCGGAAAAATTGTCGTAAAAAAAAAGAAATCTCTCTCAAATTTTTTTTTGTTCTTATAAATTGTGGTTAACTTTTTTTCCGACAAAAAATTTTAGAGGATTTTTTCTGTCTCTTAGTTAAATCCTCTTTAAGGATTTCTCCCTTAGCCGCTTGACAACAGAAAGGTATCTATATATCCTTATTAGAGACTTAAAAAATCAGGAGGTGTAATGGTTTGGAATAGAGGTTTGTATAAAAATTTTTGTTTCTATTTTCTTAAGCGGGAAGAGTGGACATTATTTGAAGAATATTGCAAAAAAAAGGGGCTTACCCCCCTGCAGGCTATGAGAATAATATTATTAGAGGCGGTAAAAGGTGGAGAAAAGAATGGCAAGAACGATTAAACTGCGAGAATTTAGCACTTTTTTAGATAAAAGCAAAGTGCAATATAATCAGAAAAAAGGGACTGAAGTAATAGTCCCCGCAAGCGTTGAGTTTATTCAGCCAAATCAATGCCTTGTAATTGATGAGAGTTCTAATCTAATGTGCATTGATATAGACACGAAATCGACAGAAGGCGAGCAAGCCTCAAGCTCAGAAGTCTTGTCCCTGCTTGCAGGCTCAACTGGGCTTGCTATCGAGGAGGAAATTTACACAGAAAAAACAAAGTCTGATGGTTTGCATTTGATATTTTTCTGCTCAGATGAACTATTACTTGCGTTTGAAAAAAAGCTCAAAAAAAAGGCCTATTTTTGTGAAATAGACCTCCTTGATAAAAATATCACATTTGCGGTGGATATTTTTAATAAATTTACGTACAGCGAACATATTGTTATTACTGTACCTAATCAGATCAATAATAAAAAGTATATGCCCATTAGTAGTGATAAAGCAATAAAAGAAATAAGTCAAGACTTATTAGAAGAGTTGCTATTTTTTTTAGAGCGTAATGAAATTAAAAAGCCAACGAAAGATGAAATTATACAAGTAAATACTAATGAAACACCTCCTACGCAATTAAAAGAGTATCTTGATAGCTTTGTTGAATATATAGAAAACTATGGATTGAGGTGTTTTTTAAGTGCAATAAATGAAACTAACTACTCATATTGGCTAAAGATTTTATTTATCTGTTCGGTTAATAATGAAAAAGAAATGTTTTTAAATTTTTGTAGTCGGGTGCCGTGTGATTTGAAAAATACCGCATTTAATAGAGAAATTGAGAGCAAAAAATATGATAGAGAATCTAAAAAAACGCATACGGTTCAAGCAAACTGCTTATTTATTTGGTATCATTATTTATATACATCAAAAGATTTGAGTGATTTTTATTTAGATAATACAAAAAAAATTGAAGAGATAAAAGAAGTTGAAGAGACAAAAGAAGAAGAAGAAGAAGAAGAAGAAGATATAAATAAATTATTTTATATAGAATATTTAAAAGAAATGCCAGAATATTTTATTGAGCTAGTTGAATATATTAAGAGTTGCTTAGGAAAAAAGCAAAATAATGATATTGTAGCTTTGGAATTAGCAATATTTATTATTGGTGTTTTATTGCAAAATATTGTTTATATTGATTGTGGAAAGAATTTTAAAATAACATTTCATCAGTTTTTTGCATGTATTGGCAATGCTTTTACAGGAAAAAGTGCAATTCTTGATGTAGTTATTGATATTTTATATAACTTTAATTATCAAAACACACAATCGCCTTATATAAAAAACATAGCTTTTTTTAATAAAACTTTAGCGTCGGTGCAAAAGTATCGTGCATATTTGTATTTACCTACAAAACGTAATAATATTGTAATTTATGATGAAAGTTTTAAGCACGATGCTATAAAGTATTTATATAATAATGAAAATAAAAAAATAAGCGGTAATGCGATGCAATTAGGCTTAGAATTTCAAGAAAATTTTGGTAAATTTTGTTCTCAAAAAGGCGAAGGTGGGTCAATAACTAATGGGACGTTATATGCTGTTGATGGCATTAGCACATCTTTATTAATGTTCAATACTTTTAAGGATATTATTGATGTAAACCCTAAAGGAGGTGGTTTATCAAGAATAAAACACATTAAAATAGGCGAGCGAGTAGAAGAAAAAAAAAATTTATCATTTGATTATTTAGAAAAATATAATAATACTAATATTAGTCAAGAAATATTTAAGGATGATAATAAAATAAATGAAAATATATTAATAAATATAAGCAAATTAATTAATAAGTATAAAGATTTTGATTGTGAAGAATTAGAGAAAAAGGTTAATCTCTATAAATATGAAGAAGTAAAAGGTAAAATGATAAAAATTAAAAAAAGCACAGATGAATTAAATAAAGAGTATTCACGAATTTCGTTAAAAGGACAAGAAAAAAAATATAATATTACTACTGGTTGTGCTGCTATTTTTAAGCAAATTCACGAGGAGTCAATAGAAATTAATAATCAAGATATATATGCAAGACGCATATTATTCTCAAACAAAATTTATTGTCTAAAATATATTATACAAGATAAAGTTATAGATTATGATAGTAATTTCTATCCCTTATGCTGTAAATATAATACAAATAGTATATTAGAATTTACAAAAATAATAAAAGAAAATGAAAACGAGCCAAATAATGAAGTAGAAAAAATAAATATAAAAATATTAGAAGAAGTCGAGTCTGTGTATGCAAAATTAAAAAACGAGTTTTATGTTAGTGACTTTATAAAAAATAGTCGATCATTACAAAAGCATAAAACAACAGATGTGAGAAACTGTATTTCCATGTTTCTTGAAAGCAAAGCAGAACCAATTAAAGGAAAAAAATGGAAAAAAAATATATGAAAGAATTAAAAAAAGAAATTCAATAATATACAACTATTTAAGGACTAATATTTTATGATTTATGATTTTCAAAAAAAAACTATTGATTTTATCGCAAATAATGAGCGTGTTTTATGTGCTAATCAAATGGGAACGGGTAAAACGCTATGTGCAATTAAGACTTTTGCAAATAGAAAAGTTTTAGTGGTAGTGCCAACATCTTTGAAATTAAATTGGTATTATGAGATATTAAAATGGGGCGATTGCAAGTATAAGATATTTATCAATGATTTAACTGTGAAAATAACAAAACAATTAGGCGTATATGCTATCAATGATTGTGATATTGCGATTATTTCGTATATGAGTTTAAAAAAATATGAAAAATATATTAAAATGTATGATTATATTGTTTGTGATGAGGCACATATTATTAAAAATATACGAGCTGGAGTCACAAAGTTTATTTTGCCTTATATTATGAATGCTAATAAGGTATTATTTCTGACAGGCACACCGATTAAAAACAAAATAGAGGATTTATTTGTGTTTTATAAAGTGTGCTTTAATTCTAAGATAAAGTATTGGGAATTTTGCAACAAATTTGCTAATTATGTGGAAAAGTTTTTTGGCACGCTTAAAATACGCTCATTTGAAGGTCTTAAAAACGAAGAGGAATTAAATCGGCATATGCGATATTTTTATATTCGTTTTGAGAACCGAGATATTGAATTGCCTCAATTGGTGCGATTAGAGTCTCATGATTTTGCGAGTGTGGCAGACGCTAAGATTATCAAAGAAATGCTAGCAGATATCGAATTACAGGCGGTTTTGACAGAGCGGGATATCTTTGCTTTAGCAAACCATACAACGCTTAGAAAAGCTATATCTGTAGCGAAAACGAACATAAGCATAAAAAAGATTGAGGAGATAAGAGAAAATAGCGAAAACAAAGAGCAAATAATTTTTTTCAGCTGTTTCAAAAATGTTTGTGAGCGAGTGGCTGAATATTGTGCTAAAAATAATATTACTTATGGTGTGATTACTGGCGATATTACAACAGAAAATAGAAACAAGATTGTTAAAGAGTTCCAAAATGGCGAGCTGGATATTATTATTGGCACGATTGGAGCTTTAAGCGTTGGTTTTACGCTCACTAATGCTAATCATATGATAATAAACGACCTCTCTTATGTGCCGTCTGATAATCTGCAAGCGGAAAAAAGGCATCACCGCATCGGAGCGGATAAAACGAAATATGTGCATATAATTAATATTACGGTGCCAAATTGTCGACAGATTGACAAAGAAATTAATAGTATACTAATAGAAAAAATGAAAATTATTGATAAGGTTATTAAATAATTAGAAAAAAATTAGTAGTTGATTTTTAGGCAATAAATATCATTGGCTATATTATAAAATAATTCGATAGTCAAGTTGACACGACTAAAATAATATACTATTATAAGAATACACGTTAACTAACTTTTCTTGGAAGGAGAAAAAAATGGATTACATCAATGAGTATATGAATGCTGTTGTTCAGCCTCTAGATTTAGAAGGCGAAGCAATCTTGTCAGAAATAAAGCAAATAACAAGCGAGGGTAGAAGCTCGATTGTTTTTACGATAAATAATAATAGTGTATATATTAATTTAGCTGGAGTTTCTGACTCTGAAATAAGAAAGAAAATGACCGCAGTGAATATATTTAATACTCTTTATTCTCTTTGCGGAGCGACGTCCAAAGAGAAATATAGCGACGTGCTAGAAGTTGCAAAAAGCATGCTATCTTGTGTTGTGCAATACAAATTTAAAGAAACTTTTAGCGAAAACACAGGAAAAACATATAAAAATCTTGTTTCAATCAAATTTCTCAGAAAATTTGAAGCGGATGTTCCTTTTTAACTATAAGAAAGAGAGAAAAAAATGAATATAAATGAATTTTTAACCTCAAATGGTTGTACTAGCCATTTGAACAAGCAAGAAAAAGCAGACTTGCTAAAGAATATATGCGATAATTATGGGCTGAATCCTGCTCTTTTGCCTTTTAATTTCATCGCATTTCAAAATCAAGAGAAATTATATCTAACGAAAAATGGATGTGATCAAATCGCAAATATCCGTAATCTATCAAGAGATATTGATGCTAAAGATTTTGACAAAGACACGCTAATATATACAATTACGGCAAAAGTGTCAGACTCCTCACGCTCAGAGAGTGCTACAGCTTGCGTTTTTTGTGGGAAGTATAATGACAGAAAAGAAATTGTACGCATGACAGGCTTAGAACTTGCTAATAAACTAATGAGTGTCGAAACAAAAGCAAAACGCAGGGCAACACTCGCTTTTATAGGCTTTCCTTACGAAGAGGATGCTGTTGCTGATTATGAGACGGAGATAAAAAAGTCTAATATAGCAGCTAAAAATCAAGAAATAAAACAAGAAGTAAATCAAGAAATAAAACAAGAAGTAAATCAAGAAATAAAACAAGAAGTAAATCAATTTACGCCTTTATATGATAGCTCTAATAATAGTCATAAGATGCTAATAATAAAGATACTAAAAGATGTTGCACAAAATGAGACTTGGCTAAAAAACAGTACGATAGTAAAAGAAGTTGCCGAGTTTAGCAAAAGCTTGCATAACAGTCCTTTTGCAGAAGTCGAGAAGAAAACTCTAATAAAAGGTGCTTATATTTTCGAGTATTTCAACAGAGAAAATAAAATACATTTAGAAATATTTCACTCTATTTTTGACGATGAAAAGACGAAAAATTCAGACGTGAAGGAATATTTAGAGACTACCTCTGGAACAAAAGAGGATATCACTACTTTGTTTCAAGACTTTCACAAAAAAATACCTGTAAATAGAATAAGAGCTAATATGTGTAGATATTGTTACGACTATGTAAATGCAGTTTTAAAGGAGCAAAGATGATGATAATATCTCACAATGGAATTAAGACTTTTTTTGAATGTCCAGCGAAATTTAAACATCGTTATATATTACGCAGTGAAAAAGATAAAGATACTGAGAATAATCTCGCAAATTTGTATTATGGTAGTATTACTCACGAAATAGCGCGCTATTACAGCACGCTTATAGTGAATAATTCTGACTTTACATTATTGTATCAAGATTTTTTAGAGATTTTATCTGGCATCTTAGCAGAAGATAGAGATTATTTTGCGTTTTCGACAGATGAATACATTGCAAAATTTTATATCCACGCATTATGCATAGTGCATGCTTATAAAAATAAATTATTGAATATTAGAATATTTAAAACTGAAGAAAAATTAGCGAATAACTCAGTTCTCGATGTGTATTTTACAACACCTGAATATTCAGTTGTTTTAGATTACAAAACTTGTTCTACTTTTGAAAACAAAAAACTATCCTCATTACAGAATGATTTGCAAATGAACTATTATGCTATCACTTGCGGTTATCATGTTGATTATTTAATGCATTTTGAACTATTAAAAACCTCGCATAAACTCACAAAAAAAGATACTAATCCTCTCGAGTTTGCTAATAGGATTTTAGACTCAAAAGAAAACAAGATCGAGAATTTCTATCGCATTATTAAAGCAAAATATGACGAGCAATATACTGAATATCTTGACTTAATATTAGCAAAAATCAGAGAGACAAAAGAGTTTTATTGCAATTTTAATAATTGCGTAAATATGTATGGTCAATCGTGTGAATATTATAGTAAATGCAATCTAAATAACTACACGGAAAAAGTAAATGAGGTTTTATAATGCAAAAAAAAGATACTATTTTTGACAGGCTAAATGAAAAAAAGATTCAAAATCAGATCGTTAAATATCTGAAAGCAGAAGGAATATACTACGTTAGAGTAGAAAGCACTCCCGTCGCAACTAATTCATATGCAGTAAGAACAAATTCGCATAAAGGATTTAGTGATTTAATGATTGTAACTAGAGAAAAGATATTTTTTGTTGAATTAAAGGCAAAAGATGGGAAATTAACAGCACATCAAAAAGCATTTATTTTAAACATTAACGCACATTCTAACGCAAATTATGCTTGTGTTTGTTGTTCTTTGGAGGGCTTAAAACGTATTTTAGCAGGATTATCAGCGTCAAGAACATTACAAAATATAGATTATTTTGATTGAAATATAGGGGTTTTTATGAAAAAAACTAGCATGATATCATTACTAAAAAGCTTGTTAACACCAGATGAAAAAGCTGAACATAAACTTGTGACTGAAAAAGAAGTACAAGACTATGTCATTTGTAGGCTTAAAAAAAGTTTATTTTTTCACAAAAAAATTGAAAGTGTCGGCGTAATGACAAGTCAAGGTCGATTGCGTCCTAACTCTAATAAAGGAATGAGTGATATTATACTATATATAGGAACTAAGGTAGTAAATATTGAAATAAAGCCACTAAAAGGATCTTTAACGTATGAACAAATAGTGTACTTGCA
>Ga0316608_1000107_pt1 | contig 43861 bp, 29 predicted proteins | sample MIS2016152B_MG_FD_207673 | JGI IMG/M metagenome (GOLD analysis project Ga0316608, IMG submission 207673) | Microbial mat bacterial communities from Middle Island sinkhole, Lake Huron, Michigan, United States - MIS.2016.152B | ecosystem: Environmental > Aquatic > Freshwater > Lake > Sediment... | reverse complement strand
TCACCTAAAATTTCGTTAATAATTATTGGAGCTGTTTTGTCAACATAAAAGTTGTAATATTTATCTTCTTCTTCATTAAAAACCTTGTCAACAGTGTAATAAGTCAAAATATGTTCACCTTCAGTTAAAGTTGTAGCACTTATAGGAATAGAATATACTTGCTTTTCATTTTTGTCAAGAAAATAATAAGTTTTGTTTGTTCCAGAAAAAGCATCTTCTGGTTTAAGAGAAATTGATGCAGTTCCTGAAATAATATTGTCGATATAATCGCCAAAAACTTTGAGATTTGTCATTGGTTTTGATGCATCAATTGTAAATTTAACTTCTTTAACTGTTTCAACATTACCAACATTATCAACCGAATAATATTTTAGTACATACTCTTTTTCTTTGTCAAAAATTAATTCTGTCGAAAACTCTTTAAATTCAGCTCCATCAATAGAATAATAAGTTTTGTCAATTCCTGATGTTTTATCAGTAGCATTGAACTTTACTTTTAGATTTAATCCAAAATATAATGTGTCCTTTTTTTCATAAGCTGTTGAATTGTTATGAATTGTAGTAACAGGTGCAGTTCCATCTACATAAATCTGAAAATAAACATTTTGCTTAGGTAATAATGGTTTTAAAGTAACCGTATCAACAGCCGACGGAGAATAAACAGTATTCAGTCCTTCTTTAGCAAAATACATAGGATTAGTATATTGCGGATGTTCAGTGCTTTCAAGTAAAAATTTTTCTGAATTTGCACTTCTCGAATCCGAAACTTTAAAATAAACAGGCAAAGCCATATTTAAATATACTTTTCCATCAGAGCCTGTTATTAATTTCTGCTCGTGTTTTAATTGTACCTGAGCACTTAGGTTCTGGATTATTAGTACAAAACCTGCTAATATTAAAAGAATTTTCTTCATATTTATTATTTATGTTTAAAAATGAAAATTAATTTCAAATTATTTTTTTAAGATAAGTATCAAAATCTTTTATAAACTTATATCTTTCAAGCCCAAACAAATTATTAATATCTTTTATTAACACCGAAACCACTTCGTATAATAATACTTGTTTATCAATATTGATATCTATTTCATTATCATCAAAACATCTAATTTGCAAATAGTTGTTCTTAATATTAATTGTTCCTAAATAATATTTTCCATCTAATACAAGATAAAGTTTTTCGGGAAATAAAATATCTTTAAAAATAATTTTTTTTTTGCAAATTAATATACAATTATCAAAAACATTTTGAACTTCTTTTGTTTTTTTTTGAAAATATTCAAAACCTATGCAGTCAGCATCTAAAAAAGGTATTAAAATTTCATAGTAAATATCTGAATTTGAATTGAATTTGCAAAATTCTTCAATTTGTTCAAACTTAACAACAGAAATTGATTTTTTTTGAATTGAATTTTCAATTTTTTCAATTTTTTCAGAAAAATGTAAAATATCGTTAATTGTAAGCTTCGATTTTAATAATTTATCAATTGAAATCTGAAAATATTCAGAAATATTAATTAAAGTCTCAATTTTAGCTTCGGCTCTTTCTTCTTCGTAAGCACCTATACTTGCTCGCGATAAGTTAAAAATATTGGCAAAATCGTTTTGTGTTAACTTCTTCGTTAACCTGATTTTTTTTATATTTTTCCCCAAAAAAGACATAATTCTGTTTTGCTTAACTTTAAAATTTTGTAACAACTTCTAAAAATTATTACTGACAAATATTTTGTAAATTTTAATAATTAATTGTAGTGATATTAAATAAAATATAAAATATTTTTTCAATAAAAAACAGTTAAAGATTGTATCAATTGCTAATTATTTTTGCAAATAATAAAAAAATTAGCAAAAATTTGTACAGATTTTGTATTTTTTCATAAATTTACAAAAAAAAACACAAACAAAATTGTTATTTTTTTTTGGATTAAAAAATATATTACAAAAAAAAATATTGTAATATATTGGCAAAATAAAAAAAGTATGATTTAACAAAAACTTATACAGTTAATATTATTTAATAATTTAAACTTAAAAATTATGGGTATTTTTAAAAGACTATTTAAAGTTGGTCAATCAGAGGCAAATGCAGTTGTTGATAATCTTGAAAATCCTATCAAAATGACCGAACAAGGTATAAGAGACCTTAAAGCCGATATGGAAAAAAGTATTATTGCACTAGCAGAAGTTAAGGCTTTGGCAATAAGAACAAAAAATGAAGTTAGCGGGCATCAGGCAAAAGCTCAGGAATACGAAAGCAAAGCAATTTTGCTGTTGAAAAAAGCCGAGCAAGGAGCTATTTCTGTAGAAGAAGCTGATAGACTTGCTACAATATCGCTTCAGAAAAAAGATGAAAGTTTGCAAAGTTACAATTTGGCTTTAGCTAACCAGAAAAAATTTGACGAAAATGTTTCCAAACTCGAAACTAACATTAAAACGTTAAAAGCTAATATTTCTAAATGGGAAAACGAAGCTAAAATGCTAAAAGCAAGAGCAAAAGTAAGTGAAGCAACTAAAAATGTAAACAAGCAACTTGCTAATGTAGATTCAAACGGAACTGTTTCGATGCTTGAAAGAATGAAAGAAAAAGTTGAAGAGCAAGAAGCATTATCAGAATCGTATGGAGAAATTGCATTGGAAAATAAAAGTGTAGATGACGAAATTGACAGTGCACTTGAAAGTACAGGAGGTAGCAACTCTGACGCCCTGGCTGCATTAAAAGCAAAACTTGCCAGCAAAGAATTGGGTGATGGAAGTACTGTTTTGTAATAAAATAGAATAAATCCGTAATATTTTTACGGATTTATTTATTTTTGCAGAAATAAGGCAAGGTCTTTGCATATTAAAAAATAATTAAAAGTATTGATTTTAAATATTTCTAATAATCAAGTAGTTAAAAAATATAATATTTTTTTTTTAATTGATTATTGAAAAATATTTGAGATTTTTAAAGTTATTATTACTTTTAAACTTTTAATTGTTATATTCGTATTTATATTTTTTTAGCTACAAGTTGTATAAATAACTAGATGGAATTATTAAAAAGAAAAAATATCCAGTTTATACTGGACTTAATGAAAACCACCAAGAAGGGTGATTTAAACTATGTATATAGAGGAGAATTTTCGCAAAATATCTCACATCATATACTTTCTTTGGCTGAAAAAAATATTGATAAACTCGGGATGCCTTCAAAACTAAAGAAACGAGTGTTTCATATTATGGTTGAAAGTATTCAGAATATTACACGTCATCAAGATGCTCCAGAGTCTGCACCGGAAGCTACTGCAATTTTTGGGATACAAAAAAAAGGTCCGTGGTATTATGTTACAACTGGAAATGTACTTGAAAAATTGAAAGTACCCGAACTAAGAGAAAAGCTTGAAAAAGTAAACAGTTTAGACCAAGACGAATTAACAAGATTTTATCGCGAAATACTCAGCGATGGAAAAATTTCAATTAAAGGTGGTGCAGGATTAGGATTGATTGAAATGGCTAGAAAATCTGGAAACAAATTGCATTACGATTTCAGAAATATAACCGAAGAATTAGCGTTTTTCTATTTACACTCTTATATAAGCACTGCACGTCGCTTGGATAACTCAGACGAAGAAATTGATGAACCGGATCCTGAATATTTGTCATCGTTTAATTATATTCTTGATGTACATCAGTTTATAAACCAAGAAAATATTTTATTAATTTACAGTAGTGTTTTAGACCAGGATAGTCTTTTAAGCCTTATACAGATACTTGATAGCCAGATGAAAGACAAATTGGCTTTTAAGAAAAAAATAATAAGTAACATGGTTGAATTGCTACAGAACATCATACACCATGGCATAGTAACAAGACAGGGAACAAAAGAAAGTCAAGGAGTATTTTATATAAGCAGATTTGAAAATCAAATTCATTTAAATTCAATTAATTACATAGAAAATAAAGATATTTCGGAGTTAGAAGAACGACTTACACATATAAATTCTTTAACACTTGATGAATTAGAAGATTTATACAATCAAAAATTATTTGATTTTAACTCAAATACTGAAGGCGGTTTGGGATTTATTGAAATGCGTTTGAAGAGTAAACACAAATTGGTTTTTGAATTTATTGATGATACAAGTGAATTTTCACATTTTTTACTTAAAATAGTAATGGATAAAAATTAGGTGACATGGAGCCGTTTATTAAAAAGAAGACAGAAGAAACACCTGCAATTATTTTTAATCCTTCTAAGGGTGTATTTCAATTAGTTGCTACCTCTTGGCCTGAAAATGCGTTGGGCTTTTATACTCCTATAATGGATTGGTTACGTGAATACTTTAAAGAACCGAATCAGTTTACAATTTTTGAATTCAGATTAGATTATTTTAATACATCTTCGGCAAAACAAATCGCAAAATTATTGACTTTACTGAAAGAACACTCAGAAAAACATCAGGTTACAATAAAATGGTTTTACGACGAAGAAGATGTTGATATGAAAAATGCAGGAAGACGATATGGAGCATTATTAAATATGAGCTTTGATATTCAGCAAAAGAGAAAATTTTTGTAAACTCCTATATAACAAATTCAATTTCTTTAAAATTAAAAATCCTCTCCTCGTTATTACATAAAACAATTAGTTGTCCGAATTCGGTTATTCCTGTAATTTTAGCTTCAACTACAGTACCATCAATTTTATATAGCGTTCTTTTGTTTAAACGATATAAATATTTGAGATAGTTTTCATTAAAAAAATTATATTTATTATTTTGAATTTTTCTGAACTGAAAATCAATTTCTTTAGTTAATCCTGTAAAAATATCTTTGACTTCATAATCTTTGTTGTTTAATAAACTAATTGAAATAGGATTAGGCAATAGTTTTGAAAAATTTTTCTGATTAATATTCAGTCCTATACCTATTATTGATGATTTTATGTAATTTCCCGAAATCACATTTTCAATTAAAATGCCTCCAACCTTTTTATTGTCGATATAAATATCATTAGGCCACTTTATTTTTGCAGAAATTTTAAGTTTTCTTAAAAATAATATTATTGAAACTGAAATAAATTTAGAAATTATAAACTGCTGTTCTGCAATTAAATGAGGTGGCATTATTATTATACTTAATAGTAAATTTTTACCTTTTTCGCTTTCCCATTTATTGCCAGCTTGACCTTTACCACTTGTTTGAAAATTAGCATAAATAACAGTTCCTGAAATTGAATCATGAGTATTTACATTTTCAGATAGATATTGGTGAGCAAAATTATTTGTTGAATCTATTTCGTCGAATGAAATAACTTTTTTTATTAAATTCATATCTAAGCATTTACAATTAATCGTATTTTTTCTATTCTAGGTTTATCTACTTTTTCGATAATAAATCTGTAAATATCAATATCAATTTCGTCTTTCTCGTCAGGAATTGTTTCGTGATTGAATAAAATATAACCTGCAACTGTTTCATAATCATCAGAAACCGGAATTCCTAGGTCGTATTTTTCGTTTATATAATCAATTTCAACTCTCCCCGAAAATAAAAATTCGTTGTCAGAAATCTGAATATCTTCAAAATCTTTGCTATCGTGTTCGTCTTCAATTTCGCCAAAAATCTCTTCCATAATATCTTCAATAGTAGCAATTCCGGCAGTTCCTCCAAATTCGTCAACTACTAAAGCTATACTTTTACGTTTTGTAATAAGCATATCCAGTAATTTGTTGGCGGACATAGTTTCGGGTACAATTAATAAGTTTGTTAATATATTTTCAATAGTTTGAGGTGCTTTAAATAATTCGATAGAATGTACATATCCTATTATATTATCAATTGAATCATTATAAACCATTATTTTTGAAAAACCTGTCTCTGCAAATTTATCTTTTAGTTCTTCGATAGTTGAATTTATATCAATTGCAACTATTTCATTTCGTGGAATTATACATTCGCGTAATTTAATATTGGAAAAATCCAAAGCATTCTGAAAAATTTTAATTTCTTTTTCAATTTCGTTTTTTTCTTGATTATCTTTTTGACTTTCAGTAATTAAATTATCCAAATCTATTTTGCCAAAAACATAATTATGTTGATTTTTATCAATTTTGACTCTTAAAACTTTTTTTATCAGAAAATTAGAAATTAAAATTGAAAATTTTGAAATAGGATAGAAAATTACATAAATAATAAAAACGGGTAACGCAAATAAATTCAGTGCTGAATTTGGATTAATTCGAAATACTGTTTTAGGTAAAAATTCAGCTGTCAAAAGTATTATTAATGTAGATAATATGGTTTGAAAAAGCAAAATCCAAAAATCTCCGGTAATATAGTTTGCAATATATGGTTCGAGAACAATAGCCATTACTAAACCATAAACAACCAAAGCAATATTATTACCAACAAGCATGGTTGCAATATATTGACCTTGATTTTTGGTAAAAATTGAAATGATTTTTGAAGAGAAACGACCTTGTTTTTTATCTAATTCTATTCTAAGCTTATTTGAAGATACAAACGCAATCTCCATTCCAGAAAAGAATGCTGAAAAAATTAAACTTAAAAGTATGATAAAAAAATTTATTGCCAATTTAAACCTACTTTACATGATTACTAAACTGCAAATTTGATTAAAATTAAATTCAATACAAAAAAAAATATAACAATTTGATGTATTAAAAAAATGACATTTTTAATTCCATTTGTAAGTATCAAATAAGTATCAGTAAAACAATAGTATATATAAGTTTTATTGCAAAATAGTAATTGATTTTAATTTATGTGAGATTCCGGCAATATCAAAAATTTCTTCGTATTGGTAAATCTTTGCCCTTGTTTTTTCTTCAGCTTTTTGATTATTTGCCAGATTAACAAGTCCTCTTGCAACTATATAACCATGTATTGGTCTGTATTTTCTAAATTTAGGAAATAGCCTAGCCAAAAAAGTACCTATTTTAACAACCAAAATCTCGGTAATTCTGGTTTCCTTTCTTTTTCCTGCTAGAGCCGATGGTCTGAAAATCTGAATGTTTTTAAATTGTAATTTCTGAACATCTCTATCAAGTTCGGCTTTCATTTTCATGTAAAAACTTCTAGAATTTTCGTTGGCACCGGCAGATGAGACTAAAAAATAACTTTTAACATTATTTTCTGATGCAATTTTTGCAAATTCATATTGATAAGTATAATCTACTTTATATTGAGCATCTTTGCTTCCGGCTTTTTTTAGGGTAGTTCCCAAAACCGAAAATAATTCATCGCCCGTAATAAATTGTTTTAACTTTTCGGGATTTTCAAAATCAATAATTTGTTGTTCAAGTTTTTCGTGTTGCAAATCTATTTTTTTACGGACAAAAATTTTAATTTTTCCATAATTCTCGTTTTGGAGTAACTGCTGCAACAACATATTTCCGACCAAACCGGTAGCTCCAATAATAATTGCTGTTTTTTTTTCCATTGTACGTTTGAATGTTTGATAAATAGATACTAAGTCATAATATAATTGTATATTTTATTATCTGATAAGTATTTATGTTTGTTTTTGTATATGTATAACCGCTAAAATTATTGTAACTTTGCAGAGAAAGTTATCATAAATCCATTCCATTGAATTGGGATTTTAAATTATATTAACTTTTTAAACGTAAAATTACTTAGTTACAAAATAACAAATAATATTTTTAAACTCAAAATATTTTATGTAAAAATTGATTTACAATAATAAAGAATGACTGTAACAAATGTAAAAATAAGTGGTTTGATATATAATTTAAATTGGAAAGTTAATAATTAAGTTTGATATTTTTTAAAATATTACAAGCTTGTGGTTGGTATTAAGGGCAAATGCATTAAAAATATGTTATGAAAAATTTAAAAACAATTCTTAAATAAATAAACGAGGTAAATATTACTGATAAAAGTCGATTTAATCCATGAAAATCAGTAAAAATGAGTAAAAAATTTAGCATTTAAATGCATTTACTCAAACAACCCAAAGTTTTGGCTTTAGGATTTATTTATAAAACTAAAGCCAAAATACTTTGATTTTACAATTCAAAACTTTTATAAATGTTAATAGCTTCCAAAACTTTTGAAGCAGATGATTCAACAAGTTCTTTTTCGACTTCGTTAAGTTCAATTTCCAGAATTTTTTCTGCACCATGTTTTCCAAGCATCACAGGAACACCAAAGAAAATATCTTTGTATCCATATTCTCCTTGTAAATAAACACTTGCTGGCTCAAACCTTCGTTGATTTGTAGCAATAGTAACAGCAATTTTTGCAGCAGCATAACCGGGAGCATACCAAGCCGATGTTCCTAAGAGATTTACAATTTCGCCACCTCCAAAGCGTGTTCGTTCAATAATGCTGTCAATAGTTTCTTTAGGTAGAAGTTGTGTAACAGGTACACCGCCAACTGAGGTATAACGTGGAAGTGGCACCATTGTATCTCCATGACCACCAAGTGTTATTGCCAAAATATCTTTTGATGAACAATGCAAAGCATCAGCAATAAAAGACTTGTATCTTGCAGTATCTAACATACCTGCCATTCCAATAACCTTTTTTGGGCTTGTTCTGGCTGTAAAGTATGCACAATAAGCCATTACATCTAAAGGATTTGACACTATTATAAATATTGCATCAGGTGAATATTTTGCTGCATTCTGGGTAACATATTTTACAATTTCGGCATTTACCTGAATTAAATCTTCGCGAGTCATTCCCGGTTTGCGTGGTAAACCCGATGTAACTATTACTATGGAAGAGTCTTTTGTTGCTTCATAATCGTCTGTAACTCCTTTTATGTTTGTAGAATAGCGTGCTAATGGAGCAGTTTGTTGCATATCTAGTGCTTTACCTTCGGCTAACCCTTTCACTTTGTCTAACAGTACAATATTATTGCATATTTCTTTTTCGGCAATTACTTGGGCACAAGTTGCACCAACATTTCCGGCTCCTATAATTGAAATTTTCATGTATGTATATTTTGTTTAAATTCTTATAAATTAATTTAGTATGTCATTATTTTTGTAAACAAAAGTAAATTGATTTTTATTATATTCAAAATTAAAATATAATATTCCAAAGAGGGAAATACAAAAATAATTTTTTGATTGTTTAAGGTTTAAAAATAAAAATTCTCCTCAAAAATCCTGGTTTTGAAGATTTTATATCCATAGATTTTAATGCTTCCAATGGTTGAATAAATTTTCCTGTCTGTATAGTATTTTTTGTTTCTATTCCGGTAGAACTTAAAATTTTATATGCCTCTGTTGCAGTAATATCCGGATTATATGCTTTTAAAATACCAACTAAACCCGCTACATAAGGTGTAGCCATAGATGTACCATTCAAAGCTTTATAAGTATCTTTAGGGAATGTAGAATATATATCTACTCCGGGAGCAGAAAGCTTCATTTTAATATCCTGAACTGTATTAGAAAATGCTGCCTTATCCAAGTTGTTATCAACCGCAGCAATTGTAATTACACCTTCGCAACAAGCAGGTGTATGATTTTTTGCGTTATCATATTCGTTTCCGGCTGCAACAATTACAATAACACCTTTATCTGTAGCATATTTTATAGCTGCGTTATAAGCCTGTTCTCGACTATCGGTAGCATAACCTCCTAATGACATTGAAATTACATCAGCTCCATTATCGGTAGCAAGTATAATTCCGTCAATTACACTTTCCTGAGTGCCAGAACCATTGTCGTCAAGTACTTTAACAGCTGTAATTGAAGTTAATTCATTTGTCAGATTTAAAGATGCTATACCAATTTTGTTATTTGAAACTGCAGACGCTATTCCAGCACAATGTGTTCCATGTCCATGTATATCGGTATCATATTTTTTGTCAAACGAAACATAATTATCATTTAAATCTTCGTGCTTACTATCAATACCTGTATCTAGAATAAAAATTTTTGCTTTTCTAACTGGTTTATTATCAGCAAAAAATGTCATTAAATCATTTATTTTCCAGTAATCAAAACCCCACAAATTTTTTGTGTATGTATCACTTAGGTTGTAAGTTTGAGGTGGCGATTTAAATGTACTACTATTATTTTCAACCGGTTCAAGTTTTATTTCATCATTAATTTCAGCCCAGTCAATGTAACCACTGCTATTTAATTCAGAAATTATTTTTGGCAATTCATTTTTATATTTATCGTCAACATTTAATGTGTAATAATCATCTAATTCTGTCTCAGATTTATCTTTAACTTCTGAAAATGCTTGTAAAATGGTTGGAGAATATGCTTTTAAAACCGTTTCAATTTCATCAGTATTTTTTGCATCTTTAATGTCGAATAAAATTTCAGCAGATTTGTCATATGTAATATTTTCTTGTTTAAAAATAATTGATTTAAACAATTGTAAACCAACTAACGCTAAACAGCAAATATAAAATAATACGGCTAATAATTTGAAATTCAAAAAAACTCGCCACAAGAAGAGTAAAATAATTAGAATTAATGTATCTCTCAGAATCCAAATTAAATAGAAAAATTCTACAGGTTTATAGTTTCCTAAAAAACTTCCAAAATAAATAAAAACAGAAAACCAAACTAAAAGTTTTATAAATTTACTTTTTTTCTCTTTTTTCGATAAATACATTTCTATGGCAAAAAACAGAAAAACAATCAAAATCGTTACCGGATATAATGGGCTAAGAAATTCAAATATTTTCATATTATTATATTTTGTTAAAAATAATACAATTAAATTTTTTAAATTAAAATTTTCAATTTCCAATGCAAGTAAATTAAAATACTAATAAATTCCAATTTATACACATGTTATTTTAACGTATCAAATTTAAATACTTGAAAAATAATAGCATGACAATAAAATAAAATCTTTTATTTTAAAATGATTTTGAATTTGATAAAATAAATTGTAACTTTAATTTCGAGAAAAAGTAATGTAAAATCTAAAATTTTTTAAGTTGTTAAAAACAAATGTATTATAATTTGTATTATGTTTTTTTAACATCACACAAAATTTTGGTGTAGATTTTGACAATAGAGATAATAACATGTTATTAACATGTGTTGATAAATTTTTTTGGTGTAATTCTTTTTAATATAAAATATGTTTTTTAAAATATTAAATTATTATTAATAAATAAATTATAATAATTAAGTTCTCTTTTTGTTTCTTAAAAAACTGATTACAATTCGTTATATCTTATTAATTAATTTAACAATTTGTTTGCACGGAAAAAAAAATCATTATCTTTGTGCGTCTGAAAATTTAATTAACAGGTTTAAATATTCCGGTTTTTTAAGTTAATTTCAAACTAAATTTCTGTTCTATGAAAAAAGGAAAATATAAGTTTAAGTTTAATTATGAAACGTTAAGTTACGAAAAAGTTCACATTACAATTAAAGAGTTTTTTTTCAGAAGAGTATTACCACATTTGTCTTTATCATTGATATTAGGCGTTTTATTAAGTGTGTTAGCACTAAAATACTTTGACTCCCCATTAGAAAAAAGACTACTTGCCCAAAACGATAATTTCAAGATAGAATACGACCTTTTGAATAAAAAAATATCAAATGTTTCCACCGAAATAGCACGATTACAAAAAAAAGATGATGAAGTTTACAGGTTAATATTTGAAGCTGACCCCGTTCCAAGTTCAGTTAGAAATGCAGGTTTTGGAGGTACAGATAAGTATAAATCATTAAAAGGTTACAAAAATTCAGACTTACTTACTAATACAACTAAAAACCTTGATATTATTTCCAAACAACTAGTTGTTCAATCAGAATCCTTTGATGAAGTAATTGGTTTAGTAAGTGCAAAAGAAGAAATGTTAGCGTGTATTCCTGCAATACAACCAGTTTCAAACGAAGACCTTACCAGATTTGGCTCTCCTTTCGGTTATAGAAAACACCCAATTTTAGGATACGTAAGAATGCATGAAGGAATTGATTTAACTGCTCCAGACGGAAGTCCTGTTTATGCATCAGGAAATGCTGTAGTTGTAAGAGCAGACGCAAATAACAGAGGTTATGGAAACAGTATAAAATTAGACCACGGTTATGGATATACAACAATTTATGCTCATCTTAGCGAAATACTTGTAAATCCGGGTGAAACTGTTAAAAGAGGCGACTTAATAGGTCTTGTTGGAAGTACAGGTTTATCAACCAGTCCACATCTTCACTATGAAGTTAGAATAGATAATGTTCCGGTTAATCCAGTTAATTTTTATTATAACGATATTACTGACGAAGAATACAAAAATATGATTGATGCAGCTGCATCTTCTGATACTCACGTATTTGAATGGTAATACATAGAATTTATTTCTTTAGATTTTTTTACTGATTTTTATATGAAAAAAAAATATTTAAAGCCCTGTTACAGGGCTATTTTTTTTATAATTACTTTTTTATCAATAAATTTACTTAGTTGCGTTCCAAATAAAGATGCAGACAATGCTTTAAATTTTAAAATAGATTCGACTTTAAGTAAAAAAAGAATATACGAAAAATTTAAAATAATTATTCCTACCTTTCTTGGAAATTTTCAACGTAATTATTACGGAGATAGTGCACCTGTAAAACTCGACCTAATTTGGGAACATAATCTGGGAACTGGAAAAACGCGAGTTGGCAGTGTTATAAAAACTTGGAGTGGTGTTGGCTGGACAGGACAACCTTTGCTAGTAAGAGAAGGTAATCAATATTTTTTAACAATTGGTGCTTATGATTATTGTCTGAAAAAAATAAATGCTCAAACCGGAGAGCTGGTTTGGGAATATCCTTATGACGACGTAATTAAAGGAACAGGTACTTTATGGAAAAATCCGGACAACGAAGATGAATTAAACCAATTTGTAATACTTCAGGGTAGTCGTCAAGGATTTAACAATTCACTTGCAAGTGATATAATTCCAAGTTACAGAGCAATATCTTACTTTACCGGAGAAGAACTTTGGCGTTTTAATTCGGTAAGAACAGATAGTTACAGTAGAGATGTTGACGGTTCTGCTTTATTATTAAATGATACCGCATACATTGGACTTGAAAATGGGATTTTTATGGCTTTTAATCCTGATTACAAAAAAGCAACTATAAAAGATGATATACTGCAACCTCTTGTTTATTTTACTGATTCTTTGTATAAAAAAAGTGATAAATTAAAACATGGCGGAAATCTTGTAACAGAATCGTCATGTTCAATTTTGGGTAACAGAATTTATATTTCATCAGGTTCAGGGCATATATTTGGTTTCAATTTAAAAACAAAAAAAATTGATTGGGATTTTTATACCGGTTCTGATATTGATGGTTCACCGGTAGTTACAAGTGATAATTGTATTATTGTAACACTCGAAAAACAGTATATCGCAGGAAATGGAGGTGTTATAAAACTAGACCCATCAAAAGAACCGAAAGATGCAGTTGTATGGTATTTTCCTACAGGGAATAATGAATTTGCTACATGGTCTGGAGGTGTAATTGGTTCAGTAGGAATTAATGATTCATATATTACTGATAAAAACGATAAATGTATAGCAACTTTCACCGGAATAGATAAAAATTTATATGTTGTTAATCACAAAGAAATTGATACCACAAAACTCGTACTTGGATTTGATAATGTAACAAAATATCCTACACCAAAATTAATATTAAAAGTTGAAGCAGGTCCCTCAATTTCTACACCTATTATTGTTCAGAATAGATTAATAGCAGCTACTTATGATGCTCTTTATTTGTATCAGTTTGATAAAGATTTAAATTTTACACTTCTTGATAAAAAAATTTACGGGGCAATTGAAGCAACCCCAATTGTTAACAAAGGAAAAGTTTATATAGCTTGTCGCAATGGAAATTTATATTGCTTAGGTAGTAATGATAATTAAGAGTTAAAATAATTGATATATAAGCAGCTGCGATTTTTCCAAAAATATGGACTAAAAGTCCTTTTGTTGAACGCACTCTTGATGCTCTTTGAATGTCTGATTTTTCTATAAGCCAACTAATACTAAAACGTCATCAAGTTTAGCGATAAAAATATACATATATCTGGTGTTTTCACCTGATATTCTACGCTTTGAGGTAAAAACACCTCAAAGGTGCAGTGGTGTTTTTGATGTCGGTTTAGTATAAATAAATCTTCAATCGGCTGTCTAATTTTTGAAACTTCTGTTGAAAATAAATCATTTGCAGCTTTATCTATTTGTCTCAATTTTTCTGATTGATTTTTAACAAGTTTTACAGGTGTAATCATAATTGATTGAAATTCATTTTTAATATTTTGAAAATAATCGGTGTTATGATAAATTTTATCCCCATAAAATTGACGATTAATAAAAGTACTCCAATTTTGCTTATAAACATTTAAATCATTTTCTGATGCAGGTGTAATGATAATACTTTCAGGGAAAGGTAGTTTATTCGGTCTTCGAAATGCTAACGTATGTAATTTAAAGCCGTAATAATAGATACCTTTTGTCGAACAAAATCCTTTATCTGTTAATTCACGAGCTTCTTTACCTGTCCGTTTCCCAGAACAAGTTATTATTGGGAAAGAATCTAATAAATTTACATCCTGCAAACAATCAATAGGTTGATTTTTTGTAAATAAATGAATGCAAATTAACTTAAAGGCTTCAGATAAACGATTTAGTCTCATAACAAATGCTTCATATGATGGAAGCAATGGAAACCATGAACGAAGATAATTGCTTGCAAATTTATAAATAGGTTTAATTTTATATAGATTTTGAAATCTCATTGTAAAAAAAAGTTCCTGAAAATGACTTATAAGAAAGTTTTAACTTATCACATTATTTGGGAATAGCATATTTTTTTTTTATTTTTTTACTCAATCAAAACAAAAGCCGCCCAGGCATAAGCTGCACCTGCGACTTCTTGATATTTGATTTTCATATAATTCTGAGCTTCTTTAAAAGCAATTCTGACTTCTTTACCGGCTACAAAATTCCTGTAAAATTCGGTCATCAATTCTTTTGTCTGTTCGTCAGGAACAGACCACAATGACATTATAATAAAATCAACACCTGCCATTTTCAAAGCTCTTCGCAACCCGAAAACTCCCTCCGAACCAAAATCATCACCAAGTCCTGTTTGACAAGCCGAAAGAACAACTAATTTTGTCCCAAACATATTCATATTCGAAATCTCATAAGCTGATAAAACCCCATCTTCAACATTTTCAGGAATTTCGATATTGCTCCAAACATTATTTCCGCCTGAAAGAATAATTCCAGAACGAAGAAGTGGATTTTCTGAGAAAATATATTGAATTTCCTGACCTAAAAATTCGTAAGTTTCTTTATTTTTTTCTTCGTAAGGAAAATAAAATCCATGTGTTGCAATATGAATTAATGAAGGCGAATTGTTTGAAAAAGATTTAAACAATTCTTCCGACGCATTGTTTTGTGTATATAAATTCGGAATGTAATTATATTTTTCAAAAATATTTTTTATTCCGTAAATTTCTTCTTTTGTACCCGATAAATATTGCCAAACTCCACCACGCGAAACACTTTCACCCAAATAATCTAAACTTCGGGCAATTGATATTTCATCTTCAATTTCAGATTTGTGATTTTGTGCTACTTCTTTCATAACCAAAGTATCAACATCATAATTTATATCCCCAAAAAGTGAAATATCTTCAACTTCTGAAGAAAATAATACTTTTTTATTTAAAATATTTGCAGTTGTTGAAACATATTTAATTAGATATTTATCTGAAATTAAAGTAGAATCTGAATTCGGAATTGCATCGAAAGCGATATTATTCAATAAACCTGAAGGAGAAATATAAACTGTATTTATTTCAGTAAGCAAACTATCAAAAGGTTTCCATACAAATTTGAAAATACTGTCACCAAATTGCTCATAAGTATAAAGTTTTTTAATATATTTAAATTCATCAGCAAATTCATCTTTATAAAGCAAAGTATCTAATTGTTTTTCATTACATAGATAAACAATTTCAGGATAATTCATTTTATTTGTTAGAATTGAAGCATAATAAAATATTGTATCTGAAAAAATATAACCAAAATCACATAATTCAATTGCTGCTTCATTATCATTTAGTGAGTTTTGAATATCAGGCCATTTTACATTTTCAAACATCGAAAGATTTTCAAATTCTGAAAGGTTTGAATAAAGTTGTTTTTCAAGTGTATTTGTAATTTCTTCCAAGCTATCAGTATTAAATTCGTTTATTTCATTTTCATTTATTTCATTTTGTTGAGAATAAAGTAAAGCAAGGAATTGATTATTCTCAATATATGCTGAATAAATTTTCTTCAATTCTTCATTATCAGAAAAAAGAATTTCTTTTCGCATAGCTATACTTGAATTCAGAATAGCATTTTTTTGAATTAAAGCATTATTATAAAACATTTTGTTAAATTCATGATTTTCTTGGCTACGTTTGAAAGCATACTTATTAAAAATATCTGAATAATATGATATTGCAATTAATAACATTATTCTTCTTTCATATTCTGACATATATGTTGTACTTTGAACTGAAAGATAGTTGAATATTTCATTTGCTTCAAAAACAATGTTATCAGCTTTTTCGAATTGTTCTGTGAAAATATAAAAAAACGCTAAATTCGCAATTGTTTCTGAAAAAGTTAAGTTTTTAGTTCCAATTTGATTTTTAATTATTTCAACAGCTTCAATAAGAATTTTTTCTGCTTCAGTGTTCTTTTTATTCATTAAATAAATATTGGCTAATTTAGTTAATGAAACTGCATAATTTATATGTTCAGTTCCAAGAAGTTCTTTTCTTATTTCCAAAGCTTTAAGTATATATTTTTCGGCTTCTGTATAATTTTTTGTATAGTTATAACATGTTGCAAGATTATCGTAATATGTAGCAAGATTCGGATTATTTAATGAAACATTTTCTTCCTGAATTCTTATTGCCTCTTTAAATACGATGATTGCATTTTCAAAATCTTCAAAAAATATATAATTCAAACCTAAATTGCACAAAGAAACAGCATAAGCAGGATGATTAATTCCAATTGTGTTTTCTCTGATATATAAAGCTTTTGAAAATAATTCATCCGCTTTATAATAATTTCCGACAGTTTGATACATGAGCCCAAGATTATTTAATGTAACTGCATAATCGGGATGATATTCTCCTAAAACATTTTTACGGATTTCTTTTGCTTGCAGAAAATTTGTTTCAGCTTTTTGATAATCGGCTTTATTGTAATACAAAAGACCAAGATTATTTAGCGTATTTGCGTATTCTTCGCAATTTTCAGAAATAATATTTTTGATTTTTTCTAAAGATTCAAGATAAAGTGGTTCGGCTTTTTCAAAATTTCCGCTTACACGATAAAGTTCCGCCAAATTTGAAATACAAATGGTATAATCAATTGGTCGGATTTCAGAACTGTTTTTTCCGATTTCTATTGTTTTTAAAAATAATTGTTCTGCTTGAGGATAATTTCCATTAGTTTGATAAATAATTGCTAGTCCGTTCGTTGCAGCAATATAATCGGAACTGTTTTGTAAATTCAGATTTTCTAAAATTGTTAATGCTTCAAGATAAAGTTTTTCGGCATTTGTAAAATCACCCAAATCTGAGTAAACTCCTGCAAGGGAAGATTGTATTTTTGCATAATTAGAAGAATTTTCGGTATAAAGATTTTTTTTAAATTCCAGAAGGTCAGAATATTTTTCTTTTGCTAACTGATAATTTCCTGTTTCTGAATATAATTCTGCAAGATTTTCTAAAGATGATAAATATTCTTCATTATTTTTTCCGGTAACTTCTTCGCTAATTGTTAAATCCTGAAGCATATATTCTTCAGCTTTTAGGTAAAAACCAAAATCCCAGTAAAATTCAGCAATCAGATATAAAGCTGTTGTATAATAAATATTTTTTTCGCCATAAATAAGTTTTATATTTTCAAGATATTCTAAATAATAAATTTCAGCATTTTTAGTGTCAAGTTTTTTATGATAAAATTCAGCAAGTGTCAGCAATAAATTAGTATATACAGGATTTGTTTCGCCGTAAAAATTTTTATAAACAATAAGTGTTTTCAGATAATATTCTTCGACTTTAGCTAAATCATTCTTTTCAATATAGAAATCTGTAACAGAATTTATATAATTTACATAATCATAACTGTTTTCTCCATAAATATTTTTGATTAAGTCAAGTGTTTTAAGATAAAATATTTCTGCTTTTGAAAAATCAAGAGTTTTTAAATACATTTCTGCAAGATAATTTGATGTATAATAAAGCATCTGACTTTTTGTATTCAGTTTTTCGTAAAGTTCAATAGTTTTCAAATAGTTATTTTCGGCTGTAGAATAATTTTCCAAGATATCATAACTGTAAGCCAGATAAGAAAGTAAAATTCCATAATAAGTTGTATCATTCTCGCCATAAGAAGTTTTAACAAGCGGTAAAATTTTTTCGAGCAGTTCTGTAGTTTCCGAATATTTTTCGCTCCAATAATAATCAACTGAAATATTAATAAGTTCCGCAAGATTTTGCTGATTAATTTCGGGTTCAAATTTCGGATTTAACATCATCTGGTAAATCAGATTATAATTGTACATTTTTGCATAATCCAAAGCCGAATAACCATTTTTATCTTTAAAAGTTGTATTTGCTCCATTTTCAAGAAGTAATTTACAACTCGAATAAAAATAATTGTAAGCACATAAAACCAGAGAATTGTATCCTTCAGGTGTTTTTGTATTTACATCAGCTCCAGCTTTAATCATTTTTTCAAGAACTTTGTACATTCTTGTATTTGTGGCAAAATGAATTGGATACCAACCTGCAGAATTTCCCAAATTCACATCAGCTCCATTATCTATTAAAATTTCGGCAGTTGAAGTTTTTCCATATTGCAATGCATACAAAAGTGGAGTTCCTGCATCTGCAGTATGATTTTGATTAATATTTGCTCCTTTTTCCAAAAGATATTTTACAATTTCATCATTTCCTGCAACTGAAGCCCATTGTAAAGCAGTCCAACCTGTTTCGGAAGACGTTTCCAAAACAAATTCTTTGTCATCAACCGAAATTTTACAATCTTCAATCAGAAATTTCAGAATTTCGATTTTATTTAAACCGGCAGCAATTCCAAGCAAATTACCATAATAACTTTGTCCGTCTTCTGTAAAAATTGCACCTTTTTGAGTAAAATCTGCACCTTTTTCTACAAGTAATTTTACAAGTTCTAAATCGGCAGAATGTGCAGCCCACATCAGAGTTGAAGCATTATTTTCATCTTTTTCGTTTACATTTTTTCCTGCTGTAATTAGTTCATTTACTTTGGCTATATTATTAGATTTAACAGCATCTAAAAGAGATTGAGAAAAAATATTTGAAAATAAATAAAATATAATAAGGGAAGTTAAAATAAACTTTTTCATTGAAATATAAATTAGAGTGTTAAATAAAATTGAAAAATTAACAATTATTTTTGAAAATAGATTAATTTATTAGTAAAAGATAAAATAAAAATTTAATTTACCCAAATTTTTTATTTAGGAACTGTTATGAAATAAACTATAAAAGTTTTATTTAGGATCAACCGAAAACAAAATTAATCGTTATACTATTCCCAAACATCTTGGTAACTAATTACCAAAAAATCATGTCGTCGCTATGCAAACTGTATAAACAATTTAGAATTGAATACTAAGACACGGAGACACAAAGTATCTTAATTTAGTATCTTAGTGCCTTAGTGTTTAAAAATAAAATCCAAATTATATTCACAATTTATTATACTTCTTTCATTAGTGAAAAAAGTTTCTTTGAGCAATTGTAAATAACTTGTCAGAAAAGAATGTATTATGCAAATGAAACAACAAATGTTCTTTAATTTAAATATTTAAATTAACGCAATTTTAACTCCAGTTTATACAAAAAAAAGTTCATGAAAATGACTTAAAAGAAAGTTTTAACTAATCACATTATTTGGGAATAGCATAAATAAAAATCTGCAATCATAATTGTATTTTTTTTGTGATTATACATTTTTATTATAGATTTGTTAAAAATAAATAACTAAAAAAATTAAAAATTATGAGTTTAAAATATCGATTAACGATAATGAATTTTTTGCAGTTCTTTATCTGGGGAGCGTGGTTAATAACAATTGCAAATTATTGGTTTGGCACAAAACAATGGGGTGGAGCCGAATTTGGAGCTATTTTTACAACATTGGGTATTTCATCTATTTTTATGCCAACATTAATAGGCATAATAGCAGACAGATGGGTAAACGCCGAAAAACTTTATGGTTTTCTACATTTAATGAGCGGAATAGCAATATTTTATTGTACAAAAGTAGATAGTCCTGATACATTTTTCTGGGTAATGTTGGTTGCAATGTTTTTTTATATGCCTACAATTTCCCTTGCAAATTCAATATCATACAATCTGTTGAAATCAAATAATTTTGATGTAATTAAAGTTTTTCCACCAATTCGTGTGTGGGGAACAATTGGATTTATAGCAGCAATGTGGGTAACAAATTTATCAGGAAACAAAGCAACTGAAGTTCAATTTTATATCTCAGCTTTTGCTTCTATGGTTTTGGGTATATATTCATTTACAATGCCTAAATGTCCACCTAAAAAAGAAACATCTAATAACTCAAGCTGGATTGAGTTGTTTGGTTTAAAAGCATTTAAACTTTTTGCTAATTATAAAATGCTGCTTTTCTTCATTTTTTCTATGTTTTTAGGAGCAGCTTTACAGTTAACAAACATGTATGGCGATACTTTTTTAGATGATTTTAAATATGTTCCCGAATATGCAGACTCTTTTGTTGTAAAATATTCAACAATTATAATGTCAATATCTCAAATTTCCGAAACCTTATTTATATTAGCTATTCCATTCTTTCTTAGACGATTTGGTATTAAAAAAGTTATGCTGATGAGTATGCTTGCCTGGGTTTTACGTTTTGGTTTATTTGCCTTTGGTAACCCTATAGATGGTCTTTGGATGATTATTGTTTCTTGTATTGTTTATGGTATGGCATTTGACTTTTTCAATATTTCAGGTTCATTATTTATTGAAACTAACACAGATACAACAATCCGTTCGAGTGCACAAGGTCTTTTTATGATGATGACTAATGGATTTGGAGCAATTTCGGGAAGTTTTATAAGCGGTATTCTAATTGATAAATATTTTACAATTGATGGAGCTAAAGACTGGACTGGAATATGGTTGAGTTTTGCAGGTTACGCTTTGGTTGTATCAATTTTATTTGCTGTTTTGTTTAAACATAAACACGACCCGCAGGCAATTCAGAATATTCAACATTAATTTGATATTTAGATTAAAGTCCTGATTTTTATTTATCAGGACTTTTTTTATAGAATTATTTTTTAGTTAAACCTTCTAAAACAGAGTAACTAACAAGTTTTCCGGTTTTATCATAATTTTCGGACCTAACCGAACCAACTTCTTTAGCATACCATTCAACAATAGTTGTTTTTACTGTAAAAATCATTTTAGATTCGATATCAGATGTTATTTTGTAACATTCAAAAGTTCCGGCAGGAGTTGTAACACTTTCAATAGCAAGAACTTTTCTGTTTGTAATACTTACAACAGAAGTCAAAATCTGAGTTCCCTGACTCGAAACTTTTATTTCAATATTTCCATTATCAAGCACATCATTAACTTTCAGTTCAGCCGGAAAAGTCATATCCTTTGTAGTAACTTTCACTTCCATATCCTTATATGCAGCAAATGATGCCTGATTAATAAAAGCATTCATATCTACATAAATAATGTTATCTCTGCATTCATATTTCAACTCGGTTTTAGATATTGCAGTATCTTCTTTTGTATCGTAACTTTCTACAAGCATAGTAATACTTGTTCCGTTGCTCAGATTTTCTTTTTTCTTGATTGTCTGTTTAGACCAGCCTGTTAAATTGTCTTTTTTGTCATAACTTTTTGTAATAAGTTCACTACCTTCATTTAAAGGAAAATAAAAATCGCAATTCTGTGCTATTACATTCACATTAACAGCTACAAAAAATACCAACAAATAAATCACTTTTTTTTTCATTTTTTTTAGAATTTAATTAGGATAAGTAAAATTGTTTATTTGAAATCTATGTAAAAGTAAAATTATTTTAGATAACGGATATCATTTTGTGATATTTCATAAATGAACAATAAATTAGCAAAAATTAATCCACATTTCACTTTTCTTTTTTCATTTTCCACCACATATTTTTCATTTTCATTTTTCATTCTGTGGCTGCTTCAAAATTTTCCAAAAGAATATTTTGCTTTCATTTTTATTCTTTTGAAAAATTAATATCAATGCAAATTATTTTTTTTTCAATTTTTCTTAATAGTTTTGTGATATAATTTATAGAGGATATTTTTACAAAATAAAACTAAAAACATTTCATTTACAAATAGATATATTATTATGACTGAAATTTCAAAAAAAATTAATGAACTAGCTGCAAAATACAAAGATTATACAGCTAAAAATCTTTCAAAAATGATTCAGATACCATCTGAAAGCCTTCAGGAAAAAAATGTTTGCCTAGAAGCAAAACGTCAGATGGAAGAAGCAGGTTTTGACGAAGTTAGAATTGACGGACTAGGAAACGTAATAGGAAGAATTGGCAACGGTAAAAAAATTATTGCTATTGATGGACATATTGATACAGTTGGAGTTGGAAATATTGCAAACTGGAACAAAGACCCATTTTCGGGCGAAATAGACGACGTTAATATTTATGGACGCGGAACTGTTGACCAGGAAGGTGGAATTGCTGCATCAATTACTGCCGGTAAAATATTGAAAGAGATGGGTTTCGACCTCGATATTACTTTCTATGTAGTTGCCAGTGTTATTGAAGAAGATTGTGATGGTTTATGCTGGAAATATTTAGTTGAAGAAGAAGGTTTAAAACCTGATTTTGTGATTAGTACCGAACCTACAAATCTAAATATTTATCGTGGACATCGTGGAAGAATGGAAATTCGTGTTACTTTTAAAGGAATATCTTGTCATGGTTCTGCTCCTGAAAGAGGAAAAAACGCTGTTTACATGGCATCTAAAACCGCACTCGAAATTGAAAAACTAAACGAACGACTTAAATTTGACGAATTTTTAGGAAAAGGTACAGTTACAATTTCTGAATTCAAATCTGGTAGTCCAAGTCTTTGTGCAGTTGCTGATTATGCACATTTACATTTAGATAGAAGATTAACTTGGGGCGAAACTAAAGAATCTGCTGTCGCCGAAATTCAGGAAATAATTAACCAGTTTGGTGATGATGCAAAAGTTGAAGTTCTTCAATACGAAGAAGTTGCATGGACTGGTTTAAAATATGGTATGGAAAAATATTATCCTACATGGAAAATTCCAACAGATAGTTACATAGTTCAGAAAGGTGTAGAATCTTATAAAAATTTATTTGACAAAGAACCTTTAGTTGATAAATGGACTTTCTCAACTAACGGTGTAACAATCAATGGATATTACGGAATTCCTATTATTGGATTTGGACCGGGAAACGAAGTTTTAGCACACGCTCCAAACGAATTTTGTCCACTCGATCATTTAGTTAAAGCATCTGCATTTTATGCAATGTTTGCTTACACAATTTAATAATTGGTTATAGAATTTTGGAAACTGATTTATCTATAAATTAATATTTTAATGATATTATTTAGCTGATAAATCAGTTTTTGTATTTTAAAGATTATCGCAATTTAACTCAGATTATCAATTAATTTCGAGCAATTTTTGTTTTGCTAGTTGTAAATAATTTCCATCTAGGTTAATTACTTCATTCAATAGTTTTTGTGCGGTTTTTTTCTTTCCTTGATTTATAAACGACAGAGCTTTAAAATACAATGCAGCTTCATAAAAAGGACTTTGAACATTTTCCAGTATTTTATCGAAAGAAATATTTGCTTCTGAAAAATTCTGAAGCTGATAATCACTTAAACCTTTGTAAAACAATGCAGTATCATTGTTTGGATTAGTCATAATTTCAGCATCAAATTCAGTTTTTGCATCACTATAGTTTTCGATAACAAATTCGCCTAATCCACTGTTGATATTTGTTTTAGTTGTAGTCCTATCATCTGTTATCAAGGTATTTACATTAGCAAACTCAGGAGCACTTAAAATAGAAGGCATCAGTATTTTATCTTCGTCTCTTTTTACTGATTCATCTTTATTATAAATTAGTGATTCATTTAAAGATTCTTCTTCTTTTATGATATCTTCACTATAATAATTAGCATTTCCGGTTGTAACAATGTCATCTACAGCCGTTATGTCTTCTACAACAGGTGTAACTACTATTGTTTTAGTAATATCAGTACTAAAAGAATTTTCTTTATTTTCAAGTACAATATTTTGTTCATTTAATGGATTTTCAGATTTGGGAGATTCTGTTATTTTATCGGATTCGGAATTAGTAATATTTTCCGAATTTTCTTTTTTTTCTTCTACTACTGTACTTTCTGATTTTGAATTTTCAGCCATAAAAGTATCTGAATTTGTGAAAATTCTTGTTATAAAATATGTTAAACCAACAAGAATTAGAAATGAGGCAGCAATTGAAATTATTCTTCTTAAATTTAAAAATACGACTTTGGGCTTAGTTTGTTCTAGTTTTTTGTCAATTTTCTGATTTAATTCGCTGACAATTAATGATAATTCATCAATATTTTCTAATTCCGAAAGTCCATCAACCAAATCCTGACAAATTTCGCAATCTGTTAAATGTATTTCAGTAAAATGCTTTTGTTCAGAAGTAAGCTCGTTTTTTAAATATTTAACAAGCATTTCTTCCGAAAGACATTCAGTTGACGAAAAAATATTTTTAATTTTGTCTTTCATTTTATCCGAAAAAATTGATTAATAACACAATAAAACTTGATATTCCAGATTTTTCAAGAATGTTTTTCAAATTTCGTTTGCCATTCTGAATATAACTTTTAACTTTCTTAATATCAAATTTTGTAATTTCAACTATTTCAACGTAACTTTTATCTTCGATATAAAAAAGGTTTACACAAATTTTCTGCTCATCATTTAGTTCATTAATTGCATCTTGAAGTTTTGATATTTTTAAATCTGTTTCTTCATTTTCTGTTTGATGCAAATTATTATCAGATTCCATAAACAAATCCAAATCTTTTTTTATTTCACCTTCTTTTTTCAGTTTATATGTTTCGCTCCTGATTATCAGCAAACAATGATTTCGAGCAACTGTATGCAGCCATGATTTAAAATTTGAAATCTGATGTTTAAGTAAATCATCAAAAAGTTTTTCAAATATCTGCATTACAGCATCTTTACTTTTATCTTTATCTTTCAGATATTTCATGCAAATTAAAAAAACAAAACTTGTATGGCGTTTATACAAATCGCCAACATAGTTTTTATCTTTAGTTTTGATATACAAATCAATAACTTCGTTATCAGATAAATTTGATATATTTTTAAATTTTTCCAAATGAAAGTTTAAAATTGAAAGATTTTAAGGTAATAAAGTTATAATTTTAACTATACGAAGTTAAAAATATCTTTAATTATTTCGCAATTATGCTATGTAAAAGCATGAATAATCATAAAATAATTCTGCAAACAATTTATTTATAAATATTTACAAAATACAATTTTGGGGTAAAAAAAAAGCCTCGTAAAGAGGCTTTTTATGATATTTGAAAATTATTATTTTTTAATAATTTGTTTGTTAACAACCAAACCATTAATATTCGATATTTTCATAATATAACTACCGCTTGATAAATTAGTAACATTAATTGATTGAATGTCGGAAGTTATTTTTGAAGTAAGTACTTTTTGTCCAACAATATTGAATATTTCAACAGTATTACCATTAGCATTTGTTACGTTAACAAAACTAGTGGTTGGATTTGGATAAACTTCAATTTTACTAGCATCAGCTGAAGAAATACCGTTAGGTTGAATTTCTACTGTAACTGTCCAATCTTGTTCCAATGTTCCATTTGTAACTGTATAAACAACAGGTGATGTAAAATCATTAGCTGTAACTCCGCTAACTTGAGCAGTTGTACCAACTTCTGCAGATGCATCAGTTGTTAAAGTAAATGTTGCTATTAAATTAGTTACATCTGTTCCAAAAGGGTATTTTACAAGAATAGTTCTGTTTTCGTTATCATAAACTAATGTTGACATACCAGGAAGACTGTAAGTGTGAACTTTAGTACAACTATATTCATAAACTGGTATAGCTTTGTAAATCATAAAATTATCAGTTATTGGGTCTGATGTTTCGTCAAGTACTGTACCTGGTTCGTTATCAAATTGATACATTAAATGTACATTATCGTCAACTAAAGTAGATATACAACCATAAACATTTTCAGATAATCTTAAATCGCCAGCATCTTCATTATCAGTAACGCAAAAGAAATCTGACCAAATACCTGTATTAGAAATATACCCTGTCCAAGTATGACGATATTGTTGAGCTACAGGGGTTAAAGTAGTTATTGGTCTTAAATAATTTGCACCTTCCATAACTGCTGAGAATGTATAATAGATGTTATTTTCAGCATCTACTGCAAGACTTGGCTGAGCTGAATAACCACAACCGTAACCTGCAATTGGAGATTCTCCCGAGAAATCAACATTCCATTCTTCATCACCGTTTAAATCAATCGCTTCAGAAACAAATATTACCTCGTCTGAAAAATTTGGTTGAATATGGTCATTAGTTATAGGATTATTTGTATAATTTCCTTGAGGCATATCTTCATTCCAATAGAATAAACCTTCTCCATAATTAGGGAAATAACTATATGTTCCGGTTGTAGAAGTTCCATCATCAAAATATCTTAATGTTCCAAACATTACATGTAATTTACCTTCATTATCAATTACAACTGAACCAGTACCGTCGGAAGAAAATACTGTATCAGCAACTCCGTTTGAATTTTGATCGAACATTTCAAATGATGAAGAATTCCAAGCATCGTTTGGAAAATCGTTTATTACAAATTTTGTCCAAGTATCGCCATTATTAATTGATTTATAAACACAAACATCACTAAATGTACCAAATATTGCTACTGCTACATTGCTTCCAGTTGCATATATATCATAATTATCACCACCAGTACCAAGTGCTGTACCAGGAATGTTAGCTTCAGTAAATGTTGCTCCACCATCAGTTGATTTTATTAAAGAAAATGTAAATGCTTCTGCATTATAACTTATTACATAAACATTATTTCCTGATACAGCAGAACGTGGCCAAGTACCACCAGAGGTAGCTGCAGTGATGTCTTCTTGTGTCCAAGAGCCTGAATGATAAGTTCTTGTACTTTTAGTTAAAGTTGTACCATTATGAGCAATAACAACTTCTTTATTTCCAGGATTAGTAACTCCGATTGTAGGCCAGCCTGTTTTTTTATTTTCAATTCTTGCTGTTGGCATATCTCCCCAAACTCCAGCAGTTGCACTGTTATAACCAGTACCTCTGTCTGCCCAAGGCGATACAAAACCTTGTGTCCAAACTGCGGTTAATTCACCATTACCACCATTATATAAACGACGTGCTACTGCTGAATTTGATTGTAGGTCGTATTTGGTTTGACCTATCATTGTTCCGTAAATTTCTGATGCAAATTTATTTACAGATACTTTTGAAATTTTTACATCTTTCAATGGTGTTTGAATTGCTTCGGGTTTTAAAGCTGCGTCTTCCTGAGCAAATAAACTTAATGACAAGATAGCTAAAAAGCAAAGAGTAATAATTCTTTTCATAATTAAATAATTTTAAATTAATTTTATAGATTTTTTATTTTTAACGAAAGGCATAAGCCAAACGCTTATGCAATATTATCATTTTTTTTCTTTATAAACAAAGAATAAACAAAATATTTAATACAATAATTTGAATTTTAACACATAACTTTATAGAAAACACACAAGTTCACTCCCTATCAGTATTGAAATAGGTTCATCTGGATAGCAGCATGGTTTGTTTTTTGCAAAAGTCACTATAATATAGCATATCAATTTGTTAAAAGAAAAAAAGGAACATTGACAATAAATATTTTAACTTATTTTCTTATATTTTGAAGATGCTAAAACATATATTGTCTGTGTTCCTTTATTTAAGAATTTAAATTACATAGGGTCTGTATATTCAGGATATTCCCATCCAGTTTTTCTATGTCCTGCAATAATTACTGTTTTTATTGGCACTTGTAAAGAATCTGATATAACTACTTTAAAATAAATAGAATCAGGTACAGGCCATTCATTAATAATTACTTTACTTTCGGATATAGTTACATATTTGTTTGGAAATTTTGCCGGATTTGCATTTTTTCCTGTAACAACCGGAGTTATACCACAATCAAAAGTTTTGTTTGTTAAATCAACTCTGTTTTTAATTTTAAAAGGTACACCTTCATATCCATCGTCTTTTGTATGTTCTGTATTGTCAATCCATATCGAATCTTTGTTTGGATTATAAGATTTGTTATAGATATATACATTGTAATGTATTGCGACATCATCAGTATTAAGTATCGGAAGCATGGTAGCTGCATCATAATCATAAACATAATACTCTCCACAAACAGGGTATGCTTCTGAATACTCAATTTCATATTCTGGATAATTGCACGAACTTAAACTTAATATTGCGCTAAATATTAGTAAAGTCATTAATTGTTTTAAAAAAAATATTTTTTTCATTATTTTAAAATTTATAAGGTTCCTACTGGTGCTGACCAAGTTATTTCAGTTGGCTCTTCTTGTTTACTTACTCCGTTTGCATCTACAAACCAGATAGAGATAATAAATTTTTTAGTCGAAACTCCATCAGTTTTTAATTCTCTAACTATACTACCTTGATAATATCCATACACTGAGTTATAACCAGGTACAATTTCGTAGTGGATATTATCACCTAAATCTGCTACTACTGCAGGTATAAGCGCTAAGCCATTATAATTGAATATATTTGAAAAATTCCAATATCCAGGAATACTACTTTTTGTTACCTGCATTTTCCCAAGTATACCAGCTTGTACATATTCTCTAGCTATATTATAATAAGTATCAGGATTTGAACCATAAACAAGTACAGCTCTGAATGCTGTTGAAGCCCAGTTATAAGTATTTTTAGCCCTATATTTAACTACATAAAAACCTTTTTGATTTACATCAACATTTCCTGAAACTATTTCGTAAGGTAAATCGTTATCACCTAATTTAACCTCGCTAGCTAAAACTCCTTCTTCAACATAGTTTCCACCAACTGGTAAACTCAAAATTGGTTCGCCAACTAATTGTAATAATGGTTTAACTGAAACACTTGAAATGCTGTCTGTTGTATCTATATCAAAGAATAATTCTTTCATCTGACAGCTTTGTAAAATAATAATACTAAACAGTATAATTAATATATTTATTTTTTTCATAAAGATAAAATTTAAAATTTTAATTATTGAACATCCCACCATACTGGTTCGTTAACAGGCTCTACAGTTGGGTAATAAGGGTTATTATTCTTTTCCGAACTTGGGAAAAGTAATCTTTTTGGATATAATACCGGTGGAGATAAAACACTTGTTTGTGATACAATAAAATATCCTTTACCGTCATAATTACCATCAATATATGCATCTTCTGATGCTTTTAAATTGAGTTCCATAGGATAACCTGTTCTATTATGTTCGAAGAATGATTCAATAGGAGTTTTATTAGCAGCAGCAACCCATTTCTGAACAATAATGTTTTCTAATTTCATTTCGAATGGTGCATTTTCATTATAAGTAGGTACAGGGTCAGTAGTTATTCCATAATATAAATAATCAGCTTTTACTGCTGCATCAAATAGTGTTTTGGTGTCGCCTGTACCCCAGGTTCTAAGACATGCTTCTGCTTGCAAAAATAAACTTTCGCTTTCTGTCATAAGAAATACAGGTGTTGTAGCAGTTATAATTGGTGTAGAAAAATTTTGATTTTGAGCTGCTTTTGAGACTTCGTTTCTGAAATCGCCTTGATACATTCCGAAATAAACACCACTTGATGAAGTAAATAAATTTGCAATACGTGGGTCACTAATACCTTTTGTACCAAGATATTCCAATAAAGTTCTACTTGCAACCATATTCTGATTACCAAAATTAAACCATTCAGTAGCGTATATTGGATTCTGGTGGTCTTCTATGTTAACAAATTCAGTCATTGATGCAGTCGTTGATAAAAATTGAGCTCCTTCAGTATATAATTTTTTAATGCCTTCTTCAGCTATTGTAGTTCGTACATAAACCTGACGCATAAAAATTTTCAATTTTAAAGTATTTGCAAACTTTATCCAGTTATTCATATTTCCCTGATAAATTAAATCATCTTCTCCGGGTATTTGGCAAGTACTTTCAGTTAAATCTTTCGAAAGAGCATAATCGAGTCTGGCAATTAAACTGTCATAAACAAGCTGACCATCATCAAAATGAGGTGCAGTTACTTGTAATGCTTCAGTAAAAGGAATTTTATCATAAAAATCAACTAATATTTGATAAGTATAGCATTGCATAGTTGTAGCCATCAAATAATAAGTCCAGTTTTTATTTTCTTCTGAATTTTTTCTAACCCATTCAAAATCCATTAAAGCTCCTGCATATAATTCGCCCCAATTTCTGCTATCATAATCAGATGGAGTTATACTAAAATTATCTACAGATTGATATTGTGGTGCATTTGGTCCTGATGTCCAATGTTGAGACCAAACAGAACCTAAAAGAAACCATGTTCCTCCAGTAACATAGCAAACAGAGGTTACAGCCGAAGGAAAAACCAAATTTACTGTAGCAACCTCAGTTCTGTTAGGACTATGGTTTATATCTAAAAATTTCTCGCAACTAAATGTGAAAGAAATTATTAATAACAATGTTATTATTTTAACAAACTTTTTCATATCTTCAATTTATATTATTAAAATATTACTGATAAACTAAATCCAACTGTTCTAACTGAAGGAGTTGCTCCAAATTCACCAAATTCAGCTTCAATATCATTACCAAATGTTGTAGCTTCAGGGTCGATAAAATTATTAGTTGATGGTGTCCACATTAACAAGTTAGTACCTACCATACTTAAAGAAACACTTTGTAAAGGTGTTTTAGTAACTAATTTTGATGGTAATTGATATGATAAAGATAATGACCTTAGTTTAATAAAGGTTTTATCCACCATATTATTTCGTCCAACTAGTACACCACCTAAATCGGTATATGAATTTGCAGAACCTCCAAATACTGTACCTAATACAGCCTTTGTATTTTCGGCATAAATTGGATTTCCATCAGCATCTTTACCAATTTGAGTTACTGAATTAGGAACTATAAAAGGTTGTCTGTCGTTGTATAAAGTTTGAGGGGCAGTTCCTGTAAAATACATCATACCTGCAGTTCTTGAATACATAACACCACCTTTTCTCCAGTCAATGTTAAAAGCTAGTGAAAAATCAAATATATTAATAGTTGCACCTCCACCCGAAATAAAATCGTATTGTGTACTACCATATTCAGTTTCGCCATTTGGGTCAATCATAGGTAGTCCTGTTGGGTCAACTACATAATGTTCTACACCTTGCTCGTCTTCATAAATTAAAGGAGCAGAACCTGTAAATACGCATAATGGACTTCCTGGCTGTGCCCACATTGATACTTCTGTTGAACCTGATAAACCATTAATTAATACTCTATCAACATCTGCACTTAAACTGTCAATATTAGACCTGTTATTTGCAAAATTGAAAGTCAAATCAAGAGAGAAATTATCTTTCTGTATTGGAGTAGCAGTAATCATTAATTCAAAACCTTTATTACTGATTTCTCCTAAATTAGTTGTTTTGTTTGTATAACCTGTTGAAGCTGCATAAGGTACAGAGAAAATTAATTTTGATATATGCTTATTGTAATAAGTTATATCAAAACTTAATCTGTTCTGGAAAAATCTTATATCAGTGCCCAATTCAAATTCTGTAGTTAACTCAGCCTGTAAATCAGGACTTGCAAGTCTATTTCCCCAAGTAAATCCATTAACACCATTTGGTAAAGGAAATAACAAACTAGTAAATCCATCAGAAAAACTTGGCTGTGTGAATGTTGAATAAACTGAGTACGGACCAGTGTCTTTACCAGTTTTACCCCAGCTAGTTCTAATTTTACCGTAAGTCATGATTTTCTTAAGAAATGGGATTGCATCAGAAAAAACAAATCCTACGCTTGCGCCCGGATAGAAAAATGAATTATTTTCGAGAGGTAATGTAGATGACCAGTCGTTTCTACCTGTTAATGCCAAATTTAACCAACCTTTATAGTTTAATTCTACACTAGAATATACCCCAATTATACGGCTTAAACTTTCAGATTCAAAAGCTTGAGGAATTCCTGAAGTATTACTTAAATGATAAAAACCTTCAATATCAATACCTGAATTAGAATTATAAATAAATTTTTCAGAATTTTGATTAAAATTATGACCAACTAAAACAGTTAAGTCTAATACTTCAGCAAAATTATTTACATAAGTAGCAATAAAGTCTGTATTAATTTGTTTAATCATATCACTATAAACTGAAACTGAACCATATTCTTCATCTACTCCAGCATTATAACCTGTTGCAGATGGAACTTTTTTGGCTGACCATTCTTTTGTCTGGTCATTTGAAACGTCAGTTCCGGCTCTGAATAAGAAATTAAAGTGGTCATTAAGTGCATAATTTAATTCGCCAATTCCATAAATACGGTCGCTGTTATTAAAGTTACCATTTTCTAAAAGAGGCCAGTAAGGATTAATAGTATATGCACCATAATAAGTATCCATATCATAGAATGGTTCTTGATAGTTAGCTAATTCCAAAATCGGAATATCACGTGGTTGTTGTAAAACATTGTTCCATACCGACTGTCCACCTTGTCCTGTAGGTACAAATGTATTAGTTTTACTAATATAGTTTATTGAAGCAGTACTAGATAATTTTGTACTTAATTGAGATTGTCCGGTTAATGATACAGTGTTTCGTTTGTAAGTATCTTTATCAAAAGGCATAATTCCGTCATCACTAATATTTGAGTAAGATAAATAATATGTAGTACCTTCACTACCACCACTTAAAGAAACAGAATTTTGGTAAGTTTTACCAACTTCAAAAAAGTCAGAAACGTTGTTTTCAAGAGCTGAGTATGGTTTAATGAGTCTTTTGTTATCTACAACATGTCCCCAATATCTATCAACACCATCAAACTTAGGACCGAAACTTGTGTTTTCGCGTTGGTCCCAGTTTCCAAAAATACCTTGTCCATAAGTATTTTGTAATTGAGGCAAACGTAAAGGAGTAGAGAATTTAACAGTAGATGAATAATTTACCTGCATCTTTTTTTCGCTTCCCCTCTTAGTAGTAATCACAATAACACCACTAGATGCTCTTGAACCATACAATGCAGTAGCAGCCGACCCCTTTAAGAAGGTGATACTAGCAATATTGTCTGGGTCAATATCATTAGCTTGATTTCCAAAGTCAGTACCACCATTTAATGAACTACTACCACTAGAAGAGTTATTAATAGGCATACCATCAATAACATAAAGTGGTTGATTACTACCTGATATTGTTGAAAACCCTCTAAAAATAACCCTTGATGAAGAACCCGGAGCTCCTGAAGCAGTTGTAATGTTAACACCTGCAACTTTTCCTTGTAAAGCATTTAATGCACTTCGGTCTTTTGTAGCAGTTAATTCTTCAGAATTTACCGTAGTTGCAGCATAACCGATTTTCTTTTCTGATTTTTTAATACCTATTGCGGTTACAACTACTTCTTCAAAAACCTGATCTGAAGTTTTTAAAGTTGCGTTAATTTTTGTTTGTCCTGCAATGTCAACGTCAAGTGTTTCGAGACCAACAAAAGAGAAAATAAGTTGTGTTGCAGAAGTTGGAACATTTGTAAGTGTGTATTTACCATCTAAATCAGTGATAGTTCCAATATCACTGAAACCTTTTACTCTTACTGTAGCTCCGGGTATTCCCATTCCGTCTTCACCCAATACCGTTCCGGTAATTGTTTGAGCAAAAAGTTCTATCCCTAAAAACAATAAGAATACAAATAACAATGTAATCTTCTTCATAAAAAAAATAGTTTTTGGTTAATAAATTAAATCTTAACTTTTTTTAACAGAGCCAAAGATATAAAAAAAAAACATACAACAAACATATTAATTGCATCTTTAACATATTTGGAAAAAATATTTTCCATTACTTTTTTATTATCAAATTGTTATAAGTTATCTTAAAAATAATGATTATTCTCATAATTTAATTAAAATGCAGATAATAAGTAATATGTTATTTGAATAAATTTTAATTTCTCTGACCTTTTAAATATGAGTAAAATATTATGTTTTACCCTTAATTGATTATATAAAATTTTTGCAATATTTTTAAAGTTATTCTAAAATACAGTGATAATACTTAATAAAAAAGAAATTCGTTGCTATGCGAATTTTCAAGAAAATAAGGTATTAAGTAAATGAAATGAGAAAATTTCTTTGAATTTAAATTATTAAATATTATCGTAAGTAGTTCAATTTGAGTATAATTTACTACTAAAGTTTTGAAAAAGTTTTCATGAAAAACTTAGTAGTTTAATGTTTACTGAAAATCATTAATTTAGAATAAGTAAACTGTCAAATTTATTTGTATATTAAAATTTTGTAATTTTTTTAATCTGAATTAAATTTTTAAAATTATCACATAACTTATCAAGAACCGTATTTTTAACTTTTTGCATCAAATTTCTTAGCTTCATTCCAGAAAACGTCCATTTCTTCGAGGCTCATATCTAATAAATTCAGATTATTTTCTTTAACTTTTTGTTCGAGATAATTAAATCTTTTTGTAAACTTCTGATTTGTTCTTTCAAGAGCATTTTCGGGATTAATACCGTATAATCGAGCCGCATTGACAAGTGAAAAAAGTACATCACCAAATTCCTGCTCCATTTTATTGGTATCCATATTTTTAACTTCTACTTTTAGTTCATTTATTTCTTCGGACACTTTATCCCAAACCTGTTCTTTTTCAGTCCAGTCAAAGCCGGCTCCACGTGCTTTATCCTGAATTCTGTGAGCTTTTACCAAAGCAGGCAAAGCAGTAGGAATACCAGATAAAATGCTTTTATTTCCATCTTTCTCTTTAAGTTTCAGTTGTTCCCAGTTTTGAGAAACATCTTTTGAATTTCTTACCGAAATATCGCCAAAAACGTGTGGATGTCGATAAATCAGTTTTTGGTTTATAGATTTTAAAACATCTTTTATATCAAATTCACCAAATTCAGAACCTATTTTTGAGTAAAAAACAATATGCAACATTAAATCACCGAGTTCTTTTTTTATCTCCTGCAAATTATTATTCATAATTGCCTCAGCAAGTTCATAAGTTTCCTCAATTGTTAATGGTCTAATAGATTCAAAAGTTTGTTCTTTATCCCAAGGACATTTTTCTCTTAGATCGTCCATTATTTCGAGTAAATGTCTAAATTCCTGTAATTTTTCTTCCATCGTTTTGTTACAACACCTAAATTGGTTACACCAGCAATTTTTTAATTTCTTCGGCTACTTCTTCAATTTTAACTTCAGCCTGAACCCGTTGTTTCCATTCGTTCTTGTCGGTTATTTGCGAAGCTAATTGTTTGCCTAATTTTAAATTACGCACACTAACAACACCTTTTTTCATTTCGTCTTCGCCAAGTAAAATTGCGATAGGACAATTTTTTTTATCGGCATAAGCCAACTGATGTTTTAAACCTTTTTTTGAACCGTAATAAATTTCAGTATCGATATTATTCTGGCGTAAATTATAAGCAATTTTTTGATATTCAGACATTAAATTCTCGTCAAATACCGTAATGAGAACGGGACCGTCTGCCAAATCAGAAACTTGATTCGTAAGTGTAAGCAATTCTGCAAGTCTGTCAACTCCAATTGAGGCTCCGGTTGCCGGAACTTTTAGTCCGATAAGTTTTTCAACTAATCCATCGTAACGTCCACCTCCACAAATAGAACCAACTTTTCGTTCTCTGCCTTTTTCATCTGAGTATGATTGAAGAGATTCAACCTCAAAAATTGGACCTGTGTAATAACCCATTCCACGAATTAAAGTTGGGTCGAAAATTACTCTGTTTTCGTCGAAACCTAAATTTTCAAGAATAGAATCAATTTTTTTAAGTTCTTCTATTCCTTCGTTATATATTTTATTATCTGATACTTTAGAAATTAATTTTCCTAGAATTTTTTTTCTGCTTGCTTTTATTTCAAAATCTGAAAGAAATTCGATTATTTTTTCTACAAATTCGTTTTTGAGCCCTAAGCCTTCAATTTTAGCACCCGATTGTTCGTCAGTTCTGCCGTTACCAAGTTCGAGTTCAACACCTTTTTTTCCAATTTTGTCAATTTTATCAACAATTCTCATAATTGCCTGTTCTTGATTTTCATCAGAAATTCCATAGTTGTTTAGCAATCCTTTCAGAATTTTTCGATTATTTACCTTAACAATGTATGTTCCACGTTTTAAACCAACAGCTTCGAGAGCATCTGATAAAATCATACAATTTTCGGCATCAGCAGAAACATCTTCAGTACCAACGGTATCAAAATCGAGTTGCCAGAATTCACGAAAACGACCAGGGTCGAGTTTAGCTTCAAATCGGTAAACAGGTCCAAACTGGTAACGTCTGAAAAGTGGTGTTTTTCCTGCTTCAACCTGTCCTCTAATGTGTAACATCCACAAACTTTCGGCATATACTCTGGCAAGAGGAGCTGTTAAATCGTAACGCATAGTAAGAAAATGATTTTCCATAATTACGTTATTATTTTCATCTCTCAATTCATCTCCTTTGCTGCTGTAAACGGGTTCAATTTCAGGATTTTTGAAAGAGTAAACACCTTCGGCAACTTCGTTAGAATCGGGCAAATATTTTCCGAGACAATCGGCATATTCTAAAACGGGAGTATCCCAGTGTTCGTATCCATATTTTTTATATATTTTTGACGCTGAATTAATTATCTGCCATTTTAGTTGACTGAGTGTTGCATCAATATCGCGAAAACCTTTGATTTTTTTTGGAACAATTCCTCTCATCTGTTTGAATTTTAATTTATAATGCAAAATTAATAATGTATAGACAAATTGCTAATATTTATTGAAAAAATTTTAATTTTTTGAAAATTCGGAGTTGTTTTTTATAATTGTAATTCAATGTCGTTTAGTTAAGAAAATATTTAAAATCAAAACGTTATGTCATCCTGAATGGAACTCGTGGAATAAAAATAAGGAAAAAAGTTCAAATGTTTGTTTGAAATGCTTTTTATTTTCTATATTTTCATTGTACTTTATCCTCTTTTCAAACCCACGAGTTCCCTTACGGGATGACAGTTACGGAAAACCTTAACTAAACGACATTGAATTGTAACTGGCAATTATATTTTTATTTATTTGGCAGTTAGCGGATTTTTAATCCAATAAATGTAATATCATCTCGTTGGTCTTCATCTTGTTGCCAGTTATCAATTGTTTTTTCGAGTTCGGATTTTATTTTTTCGACCGGTTCTTTAATGTTGTCTTGTAAAACATTTATAGTTTTGGTTGTTCCAAATTTCTTTCTTTCTGGATTATTCTGGTCTTTAATTCCATCTGAAAACATAAAAATAAAATCATCTTTATAAAGTACAATTTCGGTATTAGTAAAGTCGTTTGAAATATTTGATTTTCCTCCAATAGTGCTTCGTGATGCTTTGGTTTTGAAAATCTTATCTTTTTCAGATAAATAATACATAATTGATGTTTTTGCACCGGAGTAAATAACTTTTGTTTGAGGAATATTGTCTATTTCTGTTTTTTCAAATCTGCAAATAGAAATATCCATACCATCATTGTTCTCATTTTCTTCTTGTTTTAAAACTTTTTTTACACCGGCATCAAGTTGTTCAAGTATCCGTTTAGGAGAATAAATATTTTGCTCGTTAATAACTTCATGCAATAAACGACTAGCAATTAAAGACATAAATGCTCCGGGAACACCATGTCCTGTACAATCTACAACTACAAAAAAATGAAAGCTGCTTATAGATTTTCCGATATTTGTTACAATCTCAGAATGCCAGTAGAAATCGCCCGAAACAATGTCTTTAGGTCTGTAAATTATAAAAATATCGAAATGTTTTTCGATGTCTTCAATTGAAGGTAAAATAGTTTTCTGAATAGTAAGAGCATATTTTATGCTGCCTTTAATATTTTCGTTTTGTATTTGAATTTTTTCTTCGGCTTCTTTTTGTTTTGTTATATCAGAATCAATGGCTATTAGGTTTTTAATATTTCCTTCGTGGTCTAAAACCGGAGTAAGAGTTGAGTGAATCCAAATTTCTTGTCCAAATTTATTTACAGTTTTTAGTTCGTACTTTATAGTTTTTTTTGTTTCGATGCAATCTCTGATTAATAACCTGATATCTTCGGTTGTATTTTTTCCTATTATATTTCTGCTTACTTCATTTACAAGTTCTTCGACCGAATATCCAAAAATTTTTGTATATGCAGGATTTACCCATTCAAAATTTCCGTCAGCGTCCATAATTAGAATTGCATTATCAGTTTCGCTTGCAACAATAGAAAGTTGAGCGAGTTCTTTGTTAATTTTTTCTAGTTCCTCGGTTTGTGTCTGAATTTCTTCTTTTTGCATTTCGAGTTCGGTTTTCTGCAATTGAATTTCGTTAGTTCGTTCAATTATTTTCTGCTCGAGTTTAAAATTTTGTTTATTTAATCTGAATGTGTAAATTTTAATGATGCTGAAAAAGAACAATAAAAGAAGAAAAAAATATGCTATAAATGCCGGAATTGTTTTATACCAAGGTACTTTTATAAAAAATTTGTAATAAATTTCGTTTCCTTCAACATTAAATGAATTTAAGGCAATAACTCTGAAATTATATTCGCCTGATTGTAAGTTCGTATATTCTTTTGTGTTTTCTGTTGACCAGTTTGACCAGTTTTCGTCAAAACCTTCTAACATGTACTTATACTGAATTTTATCGATATCTTTATAAAATCCTGCTGAAACTTTAAATCGTAAAGAATTATTTTTGGCATCTAAATATATTATTTCGTTTTCAGGTTGAAGGTTTGTAAATATCGAATCTTGATTTACAAAATTTCCACCAAAAATAAGAGAATCGTTTGCAATTAATTCTACACTTTGAATATATGTATTAAACCTCTGTTTATAATTATTTTGAATAGTTGGGTCGATATGCAAAACTCCATCACTATATCCGAAAAAAATATTTTTTTTATCTAAAGCATAAAAAGATGTAATGCCTTTACCTGTAAGTTTATATGCTAAGGTTCGGTTAATTAAGGTTTTATTGTTTTCAAAACTCATATAGGCATAACTTGTATCGTCTAAAAACCAGATATTTCCTAAACTATCACTTCCTAAAACTGCAGATACTTGGTTTATTAATTTATTGATACCCAGAGTATCATTTTTAACCATAGTATCTAGATTATAGTTGTAAGAATATATTTGCTTGTCGGTAAAAAAGAATAAATTATTATTAAGTTTGTAAGTAAAATTATGATAATCGCTTGGTAAACCTTTATTTTCTCCGTAAAATTCTACAGAATTTATGCTGTCGTAATTTTGATTGAAATTTAGTTTAAAAACGCCTTCTGTAGGAATTGAAACCCAGAGATTTGAAAATTTATCAAAATCGAAAAAACGTGTAATGTGTTCAAAGCCAGATATTTTAGAAATCAATGAAAATTTTTTGTCATATTTCAGCAAAATAAATCCATTGTTTGTTCCTCCAATATATAAATTTTCGGTATCAGGAATTTTTAATACTCCCCAAACAGTTTCATTTTGGTAAATTAATTGATTTTCAGCTTTTTTTCCATCAATAATTAATAAACCAGGGTTGTGTCCGATATAAATTTTGGAATTAATAATGGTCGAAAGCCAACTTTGATTGGTTGTATTTTCGATAATTCGGAAAGAATTTTTATCATCATAATTATTAAATTTCAGCCAGTCGCAATAAAAAAGATTTTGGTCGCCACCGCAGTACAATATTCCGTTTAAATATTCGATTAACGAAACTTTTGAATTTATTCCATGATAAGTATTTAATTGTGTGTACGGCGACATAATTTCAATTTGCGAAATTCCGTTTCCGGTTGCAGCCCATAAATCGTTAAAATTATCGAGATAAAGGTTATATACAACATTGTCAATTAAACCTTTTTGTGCGTTAATATGCTGAATTAAATTTCCTTTGGTGTCAATAACAATTATTCCGTTGTTTAAAGTTCCGTAAGCAAAATAATCAGAAGTAATTTTGATTCCGCAATATATTTGAGCGTCGATAATAAAATTATTTAAATAAGGATTTCCCCATGGTTCAAAAGTTTTTCCGTTATAACTTGAAAGTCCAGCATTTCTGGAAGCAACAAGCAAATCGCCTTTGGAATTTAATGGAAGAATTGAATATATTTTATCATTAAAATATTTATCTCCGTCGGGAACTAAAATTAAAGTATCTTCTTTGTATTTTAAAAGTCCTGTATTCCACTCTCTTACATAAATATCATTATTTACCTTAAATGAACAGTGGTATCCGTTTTTTGAATGAAAAGCTTTAAAATTATTATTGGAGATGAAAAAAAGTTCGTTCTGTGTTTCGACAACAAGCGATTGCTTGTAATTATATATATTCCAAGCCTGATTGAAATATCTGTATTCCTGAGGAATTTTATCAATTATTGATTTATAAACTATTTTTTGAGTAGAATCTATTGTAAGATATCCAATTTCGTTGAAACCTCCAACCCATACTCTGCCGTCATTATCAAGGCATAATGACCTTACTTCTCCTTGATTTGCAATTGAAACCTGTTGCCACTTTTTTCCGTCAAAAATTAATATTGCATTATTGTTTGCAACATAAATAAAATCTCTGTTGTCTTGTAAAATTGCCCAGTTTTGAGTTCCAGCCTGATAAACAGTTTTTGAATAATTTGTAATAAAAGGTAAACCTATATCTTTAATTTGCGAAAAAACAGCTATTTGAAGATTAAGGAGAAAAAAAAATAAAAGTAATATTTTTTTTTTTTGTATCATTTATCAATTCTTACACTGATAATGTAGAATGCCTCGTTATTATCTTGTAAATCAACTAATTTGTATTCAAGAGGATATCCAGAAGTAAGAGCAACGTGAACTAAACCAATGTTTCCTCCACCTTTAACAGTTTCGTGTTCGAGATTTCGTAAATCTCTTTTCATCTGGCGAAGTTCTTCACGGTCGGCAGTGTTAATTTTGTCGCATTTTTCAACGAGTCTTAAAACATCAGTTTTATCAACCAAATTTCCGGCAGCAAATATAAAAAAATCACTATATTCATTGATAATCAGACAACCTTCACCAGCCTGATCGTCTTCGCTAGGATGTGAAACTTCTTTAGAATACAAAGAAATGTTTTGTGCTAATTCAATAAAAATTTTGAAAAATTTACGACCTTTATAATGGTCTTCCCATAATGAAGTTTCTATATTTTCGGCTAAAATTGTCAGAATGTTGTTATCGAAAGGTCCTATATACGAAACAATTATATTTTGTTCCGACATAATATCGTGCATTTCTCTGATTTCATTATTTTCCATAAAAAGTTAATTTATTAAATTTTCACTCCAAAAACTAAAATATCGTCAAGTTGCGGATATGTAATTCCTTGCTTGTTTGTATGTGCCATCCATTCAATTATATTGTTTTCGAGGTATAGCTTTTGCATTTCCATTGTTTCATTTTGAAATGACAAAAGTAATCTTTTAAAATTTTTTGACAAAACCTTTTTTCCAACCGGACCACCAAATTGGTCAATATATCCATCAGAATATACATAAATAGCATCATCAGAGTAAATTGGAAAAATATTTTTTGCAAAATCTTTTTCTTTCCCACCAAAATAGCCTATTGGCATTCTGTCGGCTTCACTTTCTAAAAGAATATACTCTTGTTCTTTAATTGTGTCAATATCTGTATTTTTTCTAATTATATAAACGGGATTATTTGCTCCCGAACATTCCATCTGCATTTTGCTGTAATTGATAATAGCCAATGCAATATCCATACCATCTTGAGGCTCTCCAATTTTTCCGGTCTGATGTAATGAGCGAATAACTGATTTTCGCAATTCATTTAATATAATATCTGCACCAATTTGCTGAATATTTTCGAGATTTGCAATTATTTCGTTCAGTAAAGATATTCCCATCATACTCATAAAAGCACCCGGAACTCCATGTCCTGTACAATCTGCAGCAGCAATAACAATAAGTGTTTCGTTTTGAATTTTAACATTTTTGACCCAATAAAAATCTCCGCTGACAATATCCCTTGGTTTGTTAAGTATAAAGTAATCTTTAAAAAGTGCATCCAGAAAAATTCGTGGAGTTAAAATTGCTCCCTGAATTCGGCTTGCATAAAAAATACTGTCGGTTATTCCTTTTTTCTGATGTTCAATCTGATTATATGCACTTGAATTGTCGAATGCTATACCGGTATAAACTGCCAGATTTCTTATTATATTAAGGTGATAATTTGTGAAAACATTTTTCTTATAATTTTGTACTGTAATAACACCTGAGCATTCATTTTTTGATAGAATTGGATAATAAATTATTGAAGATGATTCTCCTAATACAGCAGGTGTTAAAGTTGTTACATAGTTTAAATATTCGTTTTGAAAATCGTTTATTAAAATTTCCTGTTTATTTTTCAAGCACCAGATTGCTAATTTATCTTTTTCGTTAATTCCGATAAAAAATTTTGGAACTGTTTCGCCGTTCATTTTCGAGCCCAAAAATTCTAGACGTTCTTTGTCGCTGTTATACATTCCAATAGCAAAAATATCGGCGTTCATTAAATTATTAACATTCTGATGTACAATTTCAGTAATTTTTTCAAATGAAAGGCTCGCTGTTATCTGACGTCCAATTTCGCTTAAAAGTTTTATGTTTTTATATGATTGTTCGAGCTTATTTCTCTGATTTTCTATTTGTTCCATTTGTGCTACAATTTCTTCTTTTTGCTGAATAATTTTTTCGGTACGTTTCTGAACTTGTGTTTCGAGATGTTTTTTATCTCTGGTAATATCTCTGTATTTGAGAATTCCAAAAATAAATCCAATTACAATAAGTCCTAATAATACAAAAAACCATGGTTTTTGCCAGAATGGAGCTGATATTATAATTTTAATTTCTGCACCTTTTTTATTCCAAACTCCGTCGTTATTTGAGCCTTTTACAATAAAAGTGTAAGTTCCCGGGTCGAGGTTTGTGTATGAAACAAATCTTCGGTTATCGCAGTAAATGTATTCTTTATCATATCCTTCGAGTTTGTAGGCATACAAGTTTTTGTCGGAAAAACTGAAATCTAAAGCAACAAATTCAAATGAAAATTCATTGTCTTTATAGGATAAATAAATTTCTTTTTTTTCTAGGATATTAGTGTCGAGTTCAATTTCTTTATTAAGAACTTTAAAAGATGTTATAGCAATATCAGGAATATGCTGATTATCTTTAATTTCTTCGGGATAAAAAACATCAACACCCAGGGCAATCGGATTTAACTTTTTTATAAAATTTTGAGATTTCAAAATTTTTTATAATTTTGCGAATAATAAAATAATTTTTTTATGAGATTTTGTGTCTTATAAAAAAAAATGACACAAATAAAA
>Ga0316608_1000106_pt1 | contig 43942 bp, 39 predicted proteins | sample MIS2016152B_MG_FD_207673 | JGI IMG/M metagenome (GOLD analysis project Ga0316608, IMG submission 207673) | Microbial mat bacterial communities from Middle Island sinkhole, Lake Huron, Michigan, United States - MIS.2016.152B | ecosystem: Environmental > Aquatic > Freshwater > Lake > Sediment... | reverse complement strand
ACCAGATTTCGAATGTAAGGGTTGAATACGATAATGATTATTACAACGAAGCTACTGGGGCAGATCGGAATTTAATAGTTAAATCGGTGAAAGTGGGGACCAATAGCGTTGATATGGCTGGGGCATCAATAGTTCGCAGCCAGACAGTATGGCTCGACAATGGAGCGATGTTTTTTGCCGGGAACGGAGATATGAAAATAAATTTCTAAATGACAATTGGTAATGCGTTAAAAAGAGAGAAGAGCCTCATTAGGTCTTCTCTCTTTTTATTTTCCCGTAAATCCCTCCATCTATTTCTTTTATTAACGATCCATTTTCTTGAGCATATTTCATGGATAAATTATAATAATTCAATTGCTCAACAGTTATATTTTCAGGTCTTCCGGAAGTTCCGGTACTTCCTCTTATAATAAGATCACTTGTAATAACATAATCTAATTTTCCATTGTCAAACAAATCTTGCCAATTCTGATAGCTTTTATATTTAAAATATGTTTGTGCACAATAGAATTCAGTATCCTTAAATGGGAACCAAAAATGGATAATTGTTAATATTTTAGGCTTTTTCTGAATATCTATAGAGGCTTTGAATTCTTTACAAATTTCAGAATAAGAAATATCTTTCGATTTTTTTCTATAATATAGATATCCCCAGCCAGATTGTTTAATAAATACAATAAGCCCAAACCAAATAAAATTTTAAAAAAAGGTTTGGGAATTTCAGCTTTATTGAGAATTAAAGCAAAGATTATTATACTGTATATAGGTATTTCCCCAAAATGACGAGTTACATATGGATTGAAGATTGTAAAAGATAAAACTAAATTCAAAACTCCAAGTATTGGGAATAGAATGTGCAAATTTTCTTTCCGTAAAAATATCCCTGTCAGTAATATCCCTACCTCAAAGATCAGTATATAGAGCCTTTTTACTCCTAAGGTATACGTGCTAAAAAATTCCGACAAATTTTGAAAGAATCCCAAATGGTTACTTATAACATTTCTATCCTGTGCCTGAAAAAGGAATTCTTCCAGAATTTTGGGATCAGAAAAGACATAAAGAAATGGAATTCCGCAAGTTATCAAGCAAATTGCTGAATAGAGAAGCAATGATTTGATCGATTTGTTTTTTAAACTGACAAATACTACAATTAGACCACAGTTAGCTAAAAATAAAATGCCATTTGGGTGAACCAGGAAAGCAAGGCTGGAAAATATTGCTAATAAAGCAGTGTTTTTTAAATTTTGGTTCTTATAGTAGCGGATTATATAAAAAATTGCCCAAATACCAAAAGTTAAAATCAATCATTCGTCTTACTGATCTGAATACAATAAAGCTTATGCTATAGGCACTAAAAAGTAATGTTGACCATAATGCTACTAATGGGCGTATTTGTAATTCTTTAAAAATCTTAATGAATCCTATTACAGCTAAAATACCCCCAAGCAAGGAAACAGATCTCGCTGTCCATAGGGTGCAATCCTCTATTTTTCAAAATACGCCCATTATAAAGGGATATAAAATAGAAACATCCACCTCTGTTTCCCACATTTGTGTTCGAATCCTTCCCCCGTGGCAAAATTATAGGCGGTGTTTGCATACCAGAGCTCATCCATCATAATTGTAGGTAACTTTATCAATAAAGGCAAATATTAAATCAGATAAATGACTGCTAAAATATATGGTAAGGCTCTGTAATTTAGCGATTTGTATTTTATTTTATATCTTTATTAATCTATACCATTTCAAAAGTAATATTTTTGATAGTAAAATCAATTTTTTTGAGCAATATCAGTAAAGCTAAATTCAAAGCCGAGTAAAAGTATGAATCAGGATCAATTACATAAATTCTAAATTGTCTCATAATTAATTTATGGAGTAAAAATTTGAAAACTTGAAGAGAGTGGAATTGAAAAAACTCTAAATGCCAAATGGAATCATATACACCTGTTTTTGTTTTTTAAGATGTTTTAAAATTTTATCAGAAATAAAATGCGTTTAATCTAAATTAGACCTATAAAGAAATTTTGTTTTTGTAATAAAATCTTTTTTAAGTATTTTCGTCTCCTATAAAATATTATAAATAAAATATTTGTATTTCTTTAGAAAGTATCCTATCATATAGAAGTTTAAAGTAAAAAATGTCATACATGGGAGATAAGATCTTGATTAAATCACGTTTCGTTATTTATGCTTTCTTATATTTGTCAGTAAATATGATTTGTTTACCTGTTTATTCGGTAGTTACCCCAAATAAAATGCAGGGTTTCTCTGAAAAGATTGTAAAGGATTCGTTAATCTATTCTGTTCAAAGCATACCCGATATATTTAATATAGTTTTTGATCACGATTGGGAAAACGATCCATTGGGGTATTATACCCGTGCGCAATTTACAAAGGACTTTCAAAATGGATTATATGAATGGGGAATGGGTGACAGAACTGATGTATACGATCCCAGGAGTTGTGAAATTATTGATAATACGGACTATACAAATTCCTCAAAGGTACTTCGTTCTCATTTTCCTAAAGGGAAATATGGAACATCTTCAGGTTTTTGCCTTGAAGGAGAGCTTAAAGGTAATTATGATGAATTGTATTTAACCTATAATATACGGTTTAAAGAGGGGTTTAATTTTGTAGATGGAGGGAAATTGCCAGGGTTAAGTGGAGGAAATATTGTTGTACCCAATCCGCCAACCGGAGAACAGGGTTTTGTTTGTGGTGAAATGTGGGGCTGGGATGGATCAATAAGGTGCTATATTTATCATCATGATCAGACGAGTATATATGGAGAAGGTGGAATATGGAATAGCGCACCTATCGTGCCCGGAGAATGGACTAATATTACCATTCGGGTTGTAATGAATGATGTAGGCCAGGCCAATGGGATATATGAAGGTTTTGTAAATGGAAAATTAGCTTTTACTAAAAGTAATTATCGCTTTAGGATGTCCTCAGCTGTGGCAACTCATAAAATTGAGCTACATTCTTTTTTTGGGGGAGACGGCCAGCAATATGCAGCTAAGCGCGATGAATATATTGATTTTGATCAGTTTTATGTTTTTACATATAATGAAAATGTTGATGTTCCAAGGGGTAGGGAGGTTAGTGCAAGCGACAGGACTTTAATTCTTCCTAATTATCTCTTTGACGATATTCAATGGAAAAATAGTTTGGAGGGAAGTGCATTGTCCTCTCGCTCTGTTTCTTTAAACTGGGACTCTTATCCTGTAAAAACAAATTATCAGATACAAAGAAAGCAGGTTGGTGGGGAATTTCTTACCATTGCTACCCTTGCTCCTGGTTCGACAAGTTATCTGGATAAAAATCTAACCCCATCCACCATATACACTTATCGTTTGTTGTCTAACGATGTTTATAGCGAGGTAGTACAAGTACAAACATTTGACCCGCTTCCGCCAACTTCCCCCAATCAGCTTCAGGTTAGAAATGTTAGTAAACGACAACTTGAAATTTATTGGATGGATAGATCATTCAACGAGCTTGGCTTTACTATTGAAAGATCTGTTGAGGATAGTCTTAATTTTTCTGAAATTGGATCGGTTAATTCAGGTAATGTTTCTTATACCGATTTGGGACTTGCGCCCAATACATATTATTATTACAGAGTGAGGGCAAATAATGAAGATGGGGTTTCTGGATTTTCTAATACGTTGCAAGTTAAAACACTTCCACTTTCGCCGCCCCTTAGCCCATCTGCTTTATTGGGAAGTCAGATTACAGAAAACGCTGCATTGCTTACCTGGAAAGACAATTCAGCTAATGAAACTGGTTTTCAGATCGAGAAATCGAATGATCCTATAGATGGCTTTACAAATGTAGGGACTACAAATTCAAATGTTAATACATATAATGTTTTAAACTTGCAAAATAGTTCAAAATATTTTTTTAGGTTAAGGTCCTTTAATGAAGATGGTAGTTCGTTGTATTCCAATGTTATAGAAATTACTACATTGGCTCCTCAGCCCCCTGCCCCCCCATCGCTTTTAACTGCTTCAGGGATTACTAAATATTCAATTACGGTAAATTGGAAGGATAATTCTGGTAATGAAACTGGATTTCAATTGGAATATTCATTAAATCCTTCTACTGGATTTACTCTACTTAGTCAAACTAATTCGAATAGTGCGATTTATATACATAATAATCTTACACCCAATATAAAATATTATTATAGAATAAGAGCTGTCAATGCTATTGGTACATCCGATTATACAGGAGTAATTGAGGTAACAACTCTTTCCTTAAGTCCTCCTGTGGCTCCAAGTAACCTTTTCGTTTCTAATATTTCAACAAATGCTGTTATCCTAACCTGGAAAGATAATTCGATTAATGAGTCCGGTTTTCAGATTGAAAGGTCCTTAACATCGGGAAATGGGTTTGTCCTGGCTTCTAGTCTTGGCCCTAATTCTACAACCTATAATAATGGAGGTTTAATGCCTAAGACGAAATATTTTTATCGGATAAGAACGTTTAATGAAGATGGTACCTCTGTTTATTCCCCTGAGATTTCTGTTTTAACTTTACCAATACCATTACCGGAAGCCCCAACTAATCTTCAGGCATTAAACAATGATTCTGCCCAGGTATTACTTTTGTGGGACGATATTGCTAAAAATGAAAAGGGATATCAGTTGGCTCGTTCCTTAAATAAGGATAGTGGATTTATTGTTATTGGAACCTTGGATATGAATGTAACTAAATATATTGATATTGTTGACCCAGATGAAAAGTATTATTATAAAGTAAGGGCTTTCAACGAAAGTGGGAATTCGAATTATAGTAATAATGTGGATGTTTTTGTTTTGGGAAGAGCAGATAGAAGGTATTGGAGTAATTTAATTGTTTTTTATGATTTTTCCAGATCTTTCAATACCATGGTACATGATATATCTGGGTATAAGGTGCCTTTGCCTTTAATTGTTAAGGATACTAAATATACTACTCAGCAAAGCGATGGTGGAGTTGAGTTAAGTAATGGAGCAATCCTTAAATCTCAAAATATTGCAACAAAAATAATTGATGCATGTAAATCTACAAACGAGGTAGCTATTGAAACCTGGATAAAAGGCAAATATGAATCGAGCCCATTTAATTCTACTATATATGCTTTAGAGAAGTCTCCTTTAATTCGAAATTTTGCACTAGAAAATTCTTTTGATGACGTAACAGGAGGAGCTAATTTTAGTTTAGCTAATACTACTGCTGTTAGTGTGCAAAATGGATTACCTTATCTCTCCGCCCGTTCAAATTCTTATGCCGCTGGCAATTTGAATCAGATTGTGTATACAAGAAATAAGGAAGGATTGGAAAAATTATTTATTAATGGGGAAATGGTTAAAAATAGCTATAGGGTTGGTAATTATAGCTATTGGAATACATTGAGTTACCTTATTCTTGGCAATAATATAAGCGAGTCTTCATCATGGGAAGGTAGGTTGTTTTTATTTGCTTTGTATAATGCCTCTTTAAACGATTCAATTATTAAGAAACATTACTCTTTAGAACTTGCTGTCAATCCAGCCCCTTTGAATTCTGCAATTGATGTCAATTGTTATCCAAATCCAACCTATGGAAATACTACTATTGAAATATCCAGCTCTAAATCAAATGTTGTTTTGCAGGATATTGTAATACAGATTTATAATTCAAATGGCTTGATAATTCACGAAAATAAATTATTTCGGATTAACAATACTTATAAATACGAGTATAATTTTTTAAATAATATACCCGGGCTCTATTACATTAAGGTTTCTTCATATTCGAACTCAGTTTCTAAAAAAGTAATAGTTTTAAATAATTCATCACTTAAAATTGAAAACTAAGATAAAGCTTGAAAAATCTTTTTAAGCTTTATCTTTATTTTATTTTTCACTTGTGGAGGTATATATCTCAAAATTTTTGATGTTATTTTTTTAAAGGGAGATGTTTTTGTCCAGCTTACTTCCCAATGGTGCACGGCTAAAGTTTCCTTCTTATAATACTTCTTCTTTTTCTTCGGATTTTGAATGTGTAATTTATTATTAGGGAAGGGATAAAAATAGGTTACAGGGAAAATAATATTTATGTAATTTTCGTCAAAGGCATTCGCAAAAACACACGCTGTAAATTTCCCTGGGCCACTATTGTTTAGGATATTTATTTTGGTCTGTTCATTTATAGAAGAAGACAGTGATGTGCATAAAGCATCCATAATTGGATGATTTGGAATGCAGCCAATTATGCCATTCCCTAAATATGGTTCCTTTGAATAAATAAGTCCGGTGTAGAAATCGCAAATGGAGTGCAGTGAATCGAAATTATGCAAGCATTCAAAATCAGTGTCAATATACATGCCTCCGTATTTTTTTAAGATAGCATACCTCAAAATATCTGATTTTGCGCCAAAGTTAGTCGTTTGGTTATAAATTTCTTTATTGTCAAATTCAAACTCATTTGCTTCCTTTTCTGTCCATAAAAGGTATTCCCAGCCCGGATTATATTTGAGCCATGAGCTTTGCCATTCTTTATAAGCTTGGGGAAATTCACTGCCAAGCCATATTTGGTGTATTATTTTCGGAATTTTATTTGTTGAAACTTCTTTGTTAAGGAAGTTTTTATTAAAAAGGTCTACAATTTTTACCCAATCGCTGTTTTCAGAAAACGTTTCTTCATTATATAAATAATCTGTTTGGGTTGACTCTTTAAAGGGCACTTTTATTAAATCCATATTCTATTTTTGTAATTATATGTTGTTTTTGAGGTGCTTAAGCTATATTCATACTTGCTATTGAGGTATTTTAGTCAATAGTTACTACCCGTTTAAAATTCTTTTTTGTAAGTACACATCCTCCATTTATTTTAAGGTTCAATTCTTCTGGGGTGGCGTTGTAAATAATCAGGCGAGGTAATGCAAGTAAATGATTTCTATGTTTCTTAAAGATGTTGCCTTCCAAAGTAGTTTGGGCTGTTTTGAATCCTAACTTTTTGCAAATTTCAATTTCGCGCATGCTCACTTCGCTTTCTCCTCCAAATGGATATGCAAAATGGGTCACTTCCTTACCAATTTTTGATTCTAATATTTTTTTAGATTCTGAAATTTCCCAATAAGAGTTCTCGTATGAAAGACTCTTTAAGTTTAAATGGTTGATGGTATGGGCTCCCAGGGTCACCAGTTTGTTTTGGCTTAAAATTTTAACTTCATCCCAGGTAAGAGAATATTTTGATGTAAGTTTGGTAAAGTCTTCAAAGTGTTTCGAGAAGATATTAGTTATCAGTTGCTCAAAATCTATTGCTTTAGAGCGTATTATCATTCTGCGAATAACCATAAAGGTTTCCTTCTTTTTTAAGAAAGTGCCACAATCGTAGCTATATTGAATATTGTTTGCTTCAAATTCTATATTTGAGTTTTCTAAAATAATTTTCTCTAATAAATACCACCATAAAATCAATTTGTTCTCAATGAAGGAGGAACAAATGTAAATTGAAAACGGGACATTGTGTTTTTCAAAAACAGGAGCAGCATAATGCAGGCAACCGGAATAGCCATCATCGAAAGTATAGACTACAAATTTTTTAGTGTGTATCCCATTATTAAGATTTGTGTATAATTCATCCAATGAAAGAAAAACATACCCCCGTTTTTTAAAATATAAAATAGTTTGTTCAAGATAATCGGGCGTTACTTCTAATCCTTTTCTATTGATTTTAGAGCACTTTTCTTCAGGTAAAACATTGTGAAACATTAAAACATGGCCATTACCTTTGTAAAATACATTTAAAGGGAAATAGTTAATATTATTCAGGAGTGTTTTTAATATGTTTTTTACTTTCATGTTTCTTATTTCTATTAGCAATTAAAATACGCAATTTATTTTAAATAGTTTTTAGGATTTTACAAATCATCTGCATTATTTGGCGAAACAGCAATATCTTATTATAAGACGATTTAAATGGATTTGTAAAAGCAAGTGTAAATTTTTTTATTTTTGATTTTTATAACACAATAAAATTGAGAATACATACTGATTTTACGAATTATAATGCGATAAACCCTGTAGTTACTGTTGGGGCATTCGATGGTGTCCATCTAGGGCACCTCGAAATTTTAAAAAGGTTAAAACAAATTGCTGATGAGACCTCGGGAGAAGCGGTAGTCGTTTCATTTTGGCCCCATCCCAGACATATTCTAAATGCTCATCTATCATTGAAACTTCTAAATACTCCTTCTGAAAAGAATGTATTGCTTAAAAATGCTGGAATTGATCATTTGGTTATTATTCCGTTTGATTCCAGTTTTTCTGACCTTAGTTCCAGTCAATTTATTAAGAGTTATTTAGTTGAAAGATTGAAAGTCAAAAATATTTTAATGGGTTACAACCATCATTTTGGAAAGGATAGGCAAGGAAACATAGATCTTATTCGTCAATATTCAGTTGAATTCGGCTTTAAGGTGAATCAGATACCCCCTCATATCATCGAAAATGAAAAAATTAGCTCAACGAAAATTAGACATGCTATTGCCGAAGGCGAAATTGAATTCGCTAATAAACTGTTAGGTTATCACTATTTGATCACTGGGAATGTTGTTGAAGGAAAAAAACTAGGCCGGGAAATTGGTTTCCCTACAGCAAATATTCGTATAGATGAAGAGTATAAACTTATTCCCAAAGACGGCGTTTATGCCGTCAAAGTAACCGTAAACAATGTCATTTATAAAGGAATGTTAAATATTGGTTATCGTCCAACTGTTAATGCCGATATTATTTCAAAAACTCTTGAGGTTCATATTTTAGAGTTTTATGAAGATATATATAATCAACAAATTACTATTGAGTTTGTTGCCAAAATTAGAGATGAAATAAAATTCCCTGGCTTAAGCGCTTTAAAAGCTCAATTAGAATTAGATAAAAGGGTTACTGGGGATATTTTATCCTTAGATTAAAAAAAACTCTACCTTTGCAACTTAAATTTTAATAATCATTAAATGGATACCTTAACATTAGTAGAAAGTCTTCCCTACAAGGTGAAAGATATTAACGAGGCTGAGTTTGGCCGGAAAGAAATTGAAATTGCCGAAAAAGAAATGCCTGGTTTAATGGCTATCCGGAAAAAATATGCTGCATCAAAACCATTGAAAGGGGCCAGAGTGATGGGCTCTTTGCATATGACCATTCAAACAGCTGTACTAATAGAAACGCTGGTTGAACTTGGAGCTGATGTTAGGTGGGCAAGTTGTAATATTTTTTCAACTCAGGATCATGCTGCTGCAGCTATTGCTAAGGCTGGAATCCCTGTTTTTGCATGGAAAGGCGAAACATTGGAAGAATATTGGTGGTGTACCTTGCAAGCGCTCTCGTTTCCTGGTGGCAAAGGCCCAAATTTAATTGTCGATGATGGTGGCGATGCAACTCTATTAATTCATTTAGGATATAAAGCTGAAAATGACTCCACTGTTCTTGATAAAGTTGCTGGGAATAAAGAAGAAGGAATAATTCTTGATTTGTTAAAACATACCCTTAAAGTTGATTCTGCCAAATGGCATCGGTTTGTAAAAGAACTAAAAGGTGTTTCTGAAGAAACTACCACAGGTGTACATCGTTTATACCAAATGAAGGAAAAAGGCGAATTATTGTTCCCTGCCATAAATGTGAATGATTCGGTTACTAAATCCAAATTTGATAATTTATATGGTTGTCGTGAATCGCTGGCAGATGGTATTAAACGTGCCACCGATGTGATGATTGCTGGAAAAGTTGTTGTTGTACTTGGATATGGTGATGTAGGCAAAGGTTGTGCCCGATCTATGAAATCATATGGGGCGCGGGTTTTGGTTACCGAAATCGATCCGATTTGTGCATTACAGGCTTCCATGGAAGGCTTTGAGGTTACTACAATTGAGGATGCCCTTCCCGAAGGGAATATCTATGTTACCACTACAGGTAATGCCGATGTTATTACCATTGACCATATGTCCAAAATGAAGGATCAGGCTATTGTTTGTAATATTGGCCATTTCGATAACGAAATTCAGGTTGATAAACTGGAGAACTTCCCTGGAATAAAGAGAGTAAATATTAAACCTCAGGTGGATAAGTATATTTTTCCAGCCGGAAACGCAATCTATCTGCTTGCAGAAGGTCGACTTGTAAATTTGGGTTGCGCCACAGGGCATCCTTCCTTTGTAATGAGCAATTCATTTACAAATCAGAGTTTAGCTCAATTGGATCTTTGGCAGAACACGTATGATATTGATGTTTATCGTCTTTCTAAAAAGCTCGATGAAGAGGTTGCCCGATTGCATTTGGAGCAGTTAGGAGTGAAACTTACAAGACTTACCAAAGCTCAGGCCGATTATATTAATGTCGACCCTGATGGGCCATATAAACCGGAACATTACCGTTACTAATACTAAATGGCTGCCTTCGGGTGGCCATTTTAGTTTGATATAAATAATCTGGTTCCTTGAAGCGTTGTTTGGTATTGTTTTAGAGGCAATTTAGCAGGTCCTTTGTTTACAAGGGTTCCATCGGCAGTAAATATAAATGTTGAGCCGCAATGAAGGCAGGTTGCAATTACACCGCCATCTTTAGCTACAATTGCACTTGTGTCATTTGGATAATAAGTACACAGTCTGTCAAATGCATAATATTCATCAATTCCGTTTCTGAAAATTATTATTCCCATATTTCCTCCCGATTTAGGGCAAATCATAGTACTTCCAATTCCCAACTGGGCTAAATCAGTAGTTGTATCCAGAATAATATTTACCGGGATGTTTGGAATAACCTGGTGGATATCCTTACAGCTCAAAATTAACAAGGCATTTATAATAAAAAAAAGTTTTATCTTTGACATAATCATAGTGAGGTAAAAATCAATTTACATTATAAAAGCATTTCACAAATAAACTCAATTAAGAGGTGTTTTGATATGTTGTTTAATTATATTTGAATGAAATTTATAGTTCGTATTTTTTTTGTTGTTTTTTCTGTTTTGGTTTTCTTTTCCAATAGCCACCTTTTAGCGCAATCGAGAAAGATTAAAAAAGCAGAGGCCAAAGCTGAAAAAGTTAAAGCCAAACAAAAAAAGGATTTTGAAATTGCAAAAAAGAAAGATGTTAAGAGGCGATATGAGATGCAATCACCGGAAACTAAAAAACGGATGAAAAATACCGGAAAAAGTTCAAAAAGATTGAATAGTGCTAATCATGAGCCATTTTATAAAAAAATATTTCATCGTAAACGAAAAAACTTATGAAAGCAGAATCAGGAACTTGGTTTTATATAATATTAAGCATCGTTTTTCTGATAATTAGTGCCATTGGTAAAAATAAGAAAAAGACAGCATCTCCGCCTCCTGTGAACGAAGATTACGAACCTGAGGCTTCAGTTCCATCAGAACGGAAATGGACAAAAAGCTTTGAGGATATTTTATCCGAGGTTATGGATCTGCCACCACAACAGGAGATTATTAATCGTCCAGGTAAAGAGGTGGTTGAAAATAAAGTGAAGGAGGAAGCTGATTCCTTGGAAGCAGTTATCGATGAATCTTTTACGTACGATGCTCCTGAAAATATTAAAATGGGAAAAACAGCTAAACTTGCGCCAGTCTTTAATTTAAATGTAAGTGAAAAGGAACTTGAAGAACCTGTTTTTAAAGAAGGGGAATTTGACATTCGCCAAGGTATTATTTATGCCGAAATTTTAAACCGGAAATATTTTTGATTGGTTAAAATTTGTAAATTAGGCCTATTGTTTTTTGATATTTTTCCATAAATATTTTGTTTTATTTTTTTGTATATGTTTTATAACTTGTTGGTTAGGATAGTATAGTTTAAATAATATATTTGTATCGGGAAAAGGGTTCCGAGTCATCGGGATTCTTTTTTGTTTTTAATAATTATTCATTAGGAGGTTTTACAATGGCTAACGTTTCATATTTAACAGAGGAGGGTCTACATAAACTTAAAAGCGAATTGGAACATTTGACCAATATAGAAAGGCCAAGTATTTCAAGGCAAATTGCTGAAGCTCGCGATAAAGGAGATCTTTCGGAGAATGCGGAATATGATGCTGCAAAAGATGCGCAAGGGATGCTCGAGCTTAGAATCAAGAAGTTAGAAGATATTATTTCTAATTCGAGAGTTATTGATGGCTCGCGAATTGAAACAGATAAGGTTCAGATTTTGAGTAAAGTGAAAATTAAGAATTTGAAAACTAATGCTGTAATGGAATATTTCCTGGTTTCAGAATCCGAAGCAAACCTAAAAGAAGGAAAATTATCGGTAAGTACTCCTATTGCCCAAGGGTTAATTGGTAAGAAACCGGGCGATGTAGTGGAAATTACAGTGCCTTCGGGAAAAATGTCATTCGAAATAGTTGAAATAAATCGTTAAACCGAAATCATGGCTACTATTTTTTCGAAAATTATAAAGGGGGAAATACCAAGCTATAAAATTGCAGAGGATGATAACTATTTTGCATTCCTTGATATTAATCCGCTTGCAAAAGGTCATACGCTGGTCGTGCCTAAAGTTGAAACGGATTACATTTTTGACCTCGATGATACTGTAATTGCAGGTATGATGGTTTTTGCCAAAAAGGTTGCCAAAGCTATTGAAAAATCGGTTTCTTGTCAACGGATTGGGATTGCCGTTATAGGTATGGAAGTTCCACATGCGCATATTCATTTAATTCCCTTGAATACTATACACGATATAGATTTTTCAAAACCGAAACTTAAGTTTTCGAAAGAAGAATTTGAGAGTACATCGGGTAGTATAAAATCCAATTTATAGTCTTACTTGAGTCTACCAGGGTTTTTGTTTATAAACTCTTTCCAGCTTTTAGCTCCGCTATTAATATTTTCATTTTTATTCTGGAAAAAATGACAAAGGGCTGCAGCTAATCCATCTGTAGCATCTAAATTTTCAGGGATTTCTTGAAGTCCAAGCATTTTTTGAAGCATAAAAGCAACTTGTTCCTTACTGGCATTTCCTTGTCCGGTTATTGACATTTTAATTTTTCTAGGGGCATATTCAAAAATTGGTATGGACCTCGAAAGAGCTGCTGCTATTGCTATTCCTTGCGCTCTTCCTAATTTCAGCATCGACTGAATGTTTTTCCCAAAAAATTGCGCTTCAATAGCTAATTCATCAGGATGGTATTGTTCTATTAGTGATAGCGTCCGGTCAAATATCATTTTTAGTTTTACAAAATGGTCATCCAACTTTTGAAGGTCTATGATGCCGATAGAGATTAAAAAAGGTTTGTTTCCTTTAATTTCTATAACTCCATATCCCATGATTGTTGTTCCCGGATCTATTCCAATAATTACGCGCTCTTTCACAGGGAAGTATTAATTGTGTTATTTCTTTTCTTCAACTTGCTGACGATAACTCCTCCAATAATAAAAATCAATCCAATAAAAGTGGTGCCGTAAATTGGTTCTTTGAGAAAGATATGAATAAAAAATAGAGATATAAAGGGCGCAAAGTATACCAAATGGCTTACTTTTCCTGAATCTTTGCTCAATTGAAGCGCTTTTAACCATATGAGAAAAGTAAAGCCCATTTCGAAGAAGCCTATATAGATAGAAGCTAAAACCCCTTTAATCTGAAAATGATGAAATCCATTGGTAATTAGCATCAATAGTGTAATGTATATTCCGGCAAAAATGAAATTAAGAAGCAGTCCAGACTCCTGATACTTTAAACGAGAAGCGTTTAATAACCAATAGGTTGCCCAGATTAATGAGCTTCCGATGGAAAAAGCGACACCCATTGGGTTCTCAATATCTGTAATAGAAGATCCTCCCTGCATTGAGATAATTAAAACGCCCAAAAAACTTATAAAAATTCCGAGAATTGCTGCTTTTGATATTTTTTGTTTTAGAAAGATAATGGATAGAAGTACCAGTATTAATGGCCACGTATAATTTAGTGGCTGGGCAATTTGAGCGGGTAAAACCGAGTAAGCTTTGAAAAGAACTAAATAATAGAGAAAAGGATTTAGTAAGCCTAAAAAAGCACTTTGCAATATAAACCTCCTGTCTATTTTATAAAACTCTTTCCATTTACCAGTAAAAAAAATATAAGAAGAAAGTCCGGTAATAGCTGTGTAACAAGAAATAGACAGTGTTTGAATAATACTTAACTGACTCAGTGCAATTTTAAAAGCAACGGCAACTGTCGACCAGCATAATATGGCCAAAGCGGCATATAGATAAGCTCTTTCCTGATTTTTCAATATTTTTAAGATAAATGCTTTGCAAAAATATCGATTTTGTTAGCATAATCTATACTTTCAACGAATACTTATTTGCCTTCTTGAAAATTTAGAATAAAACAGTATATTCGCTCATTGAACAAACGTAAAAATGAGGACAACCCTGTAATTGAATTTAAATTATTTAAAATATTCAGACAATTATCGGTTTGAGGTTAAAATAAATTAAGATGGAAACTAATATCATCACTCTTATTCATCAATTTGCTATTGAAGGGACATGTTTAGATTTTGAACCTATCAAATCAGGTCATATTAACGACACATATCTTATAAGAACAATTGAATCGGATAAGCCCGACTATATTCTTCAAAAAATTAATAATTCAATTTTTCTAAATGTTGCCGAACTTCAAAATAATATTGTTAGGGTAACTAGCCATATAAGGGCAAAACTTGCTCTGGAGAATAGTAGTAATATTGATCAGCGGGTTATTACTTTAGTTCCTGCAAAAGATGAAGCATGGTACTGTCAATCATCTCCTGGCAGTTTTTGGAGGGTAATGAAATTTATAAAAGATAGTCATAGCTATGATCAATTGTCTTCTCAAGAGCTAGCATTTAAAGCTGGAAAAGCATTTGGTGAATTTGGAGCTTTATTGGCTGACCTGCCTGGCAAACCACTTTATGATACAATTAAAGATTTTCATAACATTGAGTGGCGTTTGCAACAATTTTCCGAAGCACTGAAAAGCAATCCGGTAAATCGTATTTCAATGGTAGGCGAAGAAATTAAAAGTATCCAAGAGCGGGCAGACGAAATGTGCCTTGTTCAAAAGCTAGGACGGGAGGGGAAATTACCAAAGCGGATCGTGCATTGCGATACGAAAATTAATAATGTTCTTTTCGATAAGAGCGACAATATCCTTTGCGTTATCGATCTGGATACTGTAATGACGGGATACGTTTCTTCCGATTTTGGCGATGCCATTAGAACAGGAACAAATACCGGAGCCGAAGATGATCCTGATTTAGAAAAAGTTTCCATGAATCTGGAGTTATTTCAAGGCTTTGCGGAAGGTTATATTACCGGAGGCGCATCATTCCTCACTACTGCCGAAATAAGTATCCTTCCGTTTAGTGCTAAATTATTTGCTTATATGCAGGCAGTTAGATTCTTAACCGACTTTATAAATGGAGATACATATTATAAAATTCATTCTCCTTACCATAACCTGCAGAGAACAAAAGCGCAGCTAAAACTATTGTTTAGTATGGAAGACCAATACCCGGCCATGTGTGAAATTGTAAACAAAGTAGCTAAAGAAAAATGTATGAATTATGCTTAATGTTAAAAAACTCGACTTTTTAAGCGTAAATCCTTCTTTAGAGGAAGTGTCAGCTGCTCTAAATAAGCATTGTGGAATGAATCCAATCGCGTTTGTTAATTGGTCGTCCTTTCCATATAAACCAGAGGTAAATTTCTTAATAGGCCATTCCTCCTCGGAAATTTATCTTCAATATATTGTTAAGGAGAAATATATCAGGGCAAAGTATACAAACGATAACGATGCGGTTTGGACTGACTCGTGTGTCGAATTCTTTTTCTCTCCTGTTGACGATGGTTCGTATTATAATTTGGAGTTTAACTGTATAGGGACGGCGCTGCTTGGATTTGGGTATGGGAAACCTAACCGGGAGCGAGCTGATTTAGAACTTCTGAAAAAAATTAAAAGATATTCCACCTTGGGAAATAAACCAATAGAGCATTCTGAGGGTGATTTTACCTGGTCAATTACTTTATCGATACCCATAAACGCTTTTTACAAACATTCGCTCACATCTTTTTCGGGATTATCGTGCAAAGCTAATTTCTATAAATGTGGCGATGAGTTAAAAGAATCGCACTACTTGTCTTGGAATCCAATAGAATCTCCCGTCCCCAATTTTCATAAACCTGAGTTTTTTGGAGATTTGAAATTCGAATAGTTTTTGATTTGAACTTCCACCTTTGTTTAATCCGCTTTTATATTAGCTAAAAAAGCATTTAAAATTATATTTTTGCATTTTTATAGCTTTGTAAAACGAATATAAACTAAAGTGAAACCAACATTATTAATATTAGCAGCAGGACTTGGAAGCCGGTATGGCAGCCTGAAACAAATGGATAAATTAGGCCCTTCGGGCGAAACACTTCTGGAATACTCAGTTTTTGATGCAATCCGGGCTGGATTTGGAAAGGTTGTTTTTGTTATCCGAAGAGATATAGAATCTGATTTTAAGGAATCAGTCTTGAGTAAATTGGCAGGTAAAATTGTTGTTGATTATGTTTTTCAGGAAATAGATGTACTTCCGAAAGGCTTTGAACTTCCAGCGGATCGGGTTAAGCCATGGGGTACAGGACATGCGATACTTGTTGCAGCCGATAAAGTAAAAGAACCTTTTGCTGTTATTAATGCAGACGATTTTTATGGAAATGGCTCATTTAAACTGTTAGCTGATTTTCTTACTTCCAAGGAAATTGATAATAATAAAACATATTCCATGGTAGGGTTTCGACTTGAAAAAACATTGTCGGAATTTGGATTTGTTTCCAGAGGGGTTTGTTCTACCGACGCCGATTTTAACTTGTTAGCAGCCACCGAAAAGACACATATTGAAAGAAATGAAAAAGGAATTGTTAGTAAACTTTCGAATGGCGATTTGGAAATATTAGATCCTCAGTCGTTTGTTTCTATGAATTGCTGGGGATTTGCCCCTTCTGTTTTTGATTTTTTAAAACAAGGCTTTGCTGAATTTTTAAGTCAAAATATTCAAAACCCAAAATCGGAATTTTATATTCCATTTATGGTGAACGATTTGATTGAAAGAGGCTCGGTAAAAGTGAAGGTTCTGAAAGGAAGTGATGAGTGGTTTGGAATGACCTATCAACAGGATCGGGAACTGGCAGTTGGCAGAATCAAAGCGCTGATTGAAGAAGGGGTGTATCCGGATAATTTATGGAAGTCGTAAATACATAATAAAAATGGCATTGAGTATTTCTCAATGCCATTTTTTTAATACTTAAGGGATAATCTAATCAATATATTCGAAACCTGTGAAAGGAACTAATACTTTTGGGATCCTAATCCCTCTATTGGTTTGATTGTTTTCCAAGATAGCAGCTAAAATTCTGGGCAATGCCAATGCACTTCCGTTTAAGGTATGCGCCAAAACAGGTTTCTTTTCAGATTCTTCGCGATAACGTAATTTCAATCGGTTAGCTTGAAACGATTCAAAGTTCGAAACGGAACTTACCTCCAACCAACGCTTTTGTGCTGCCGAATATACTTCAAAATCATATGTTAAGGCAGATGTGAAACTCATGTCTCCACCACATAACCTTAATATTCGATATGGGAGTTCAAGCTTTTTTACAAGACTTTCTACATGCTTAACCATCTCTTCCAAAATTTCATACGATTTTGCCGGGTGGGCAATCTGCACAACTTCAACTTTGTCAAATTGATGAAGACGATTTAGGCCACGGACATCTTTACCATACGAACCTGCTTCACGACGGAAACATGGTGTGTAAGCAGTTGCTTTTATGGGGAGCTCAGAAGCATTTACAATAACATCGCGGAATATGTTGGTGACAGGAACTTCTGCTGTTGGAATCAGATAAAAATTATCGAGGGTAACATGGTACATTTGCCCTTCCTTGTCAGGCAATTGTCCGGTTCCAAATCCTGAGTCTTCATTTACCATCAAAGGAGGCATGTATTCTTTGTAACCTGCATTAGTTGCCTCTTCAAGAAAGAAATTAATAAGGGCCCGTTGTATTTTAGCCCCCTTTCCCTTATATACGGGAAATCCAGCTCCGGTGAGCTTTGTGCCGAGTTCAAAATCGATTATGTCATAGTTTTTTGCCAATTCCCAATGTGGAAGAGCCGATTCGGAAAGCGAAGGTATTTGTCCCCCTTTTCGAATTTCTACGTTGTCTTCAGGAGTGTGTCCTAAAGGGACTGAAATGTGCGGCAAGTTTGGCAATTGTACCAAAAAACTGTTAAGTTTTTCTTCAGTAAGAGTTAGTTCTTGCGATAATTTCTGCGATTCTTCTTTTATCTCCGTGTTTCTTTTCTTGGCTTGCTCTGCTTCCTTTGCATTGCCGGCTTTCATCAAAATCCCAATTTCTTTCGAAATTTTATTTAGCTCTGCTAATAAAGCCTCTGATTGATTCTGAAGTTTTTTTCGATTGTTATCAAGTGATATAATTTCATCAACCAATTCGGGATTTTTAAACCTTTTTACGGCTAAACGCTCCAGAACAAATTCTTTATTTTCGGTAATTTGTTTGATAGTAAGCATAATTTTATTGATTTTCCAAGGTTATATAAATAAAAAATCTCCTGAACAATTTACAAAAGTAAACATTCAGGAGACTATGCTTTCAGATAAATTTCTTATTCGGAAAGAGGAAGAACAGATACAAACGACTTGTCGCCTTGTTTCTTTTTAAATTCAACCACTCCGTTAGCAAGTGCAAAAAGTGTATGATCTCTTCCTATGCCAACATTCTGACCTGGAAAATGAACAGTACCACGTTGACGAACAAGAATATTGCCAGCTTTGGCAAATTGTCCTCCAAATAATTTTACGCCTAATCGTTTACTTTCCGATTCTCTACCGTTTCGCGAGCTACCCGCTCCTTTTTTATGTGCCATTTTGCGAAATATTAAAAATGATTATGCAGTAATGTTTTCAATTAAGATTTGAGTCAAATTCTGACGATGTCCTGTCATTTTTTGATAACCTTTTCTTCTTTTCTTTTTGAAAACAAGAACTTTGTCTCCGCGGAGATGGGTTATAATTTTTCCTGTAACAGAAGCCCCAGTTACTGTTGGTGCGCCAATTTTTACATCCTTATCATCTTCAACCAATAATACCTGGTCAAATGATACCTGCGCTCCTTCTTCTCCTTCGAGGCGATGAACAAAAACCTTCTGGTCTTTCTCTACCTTGAATTGCTGGCCTGCTATGTCAACTATTGCGTACATTCGTTTGAAATTTACTTTGTTATTAAAAATCAGGGTGCAAAAATATAAAACTTTCCTATATCTGCAAAAGTTATTCACAATAATTATTGTATATAATACCGTAATAGTTTAGAAATGGCCTGTGCACCTGTGTTTTTAATGTTTTTAAAAAGAACTTCCTTTAGATTACATATAGATTATTCGTGTAAAGTAATTTCTAAATATTTATATTTGTTCTTATATTGAAGTTTTTATTCCATTGCTAAAAATGAGTAAAATCAGGCTAAATGTTTTAGGTATTTCTTATAGCCAAACACAATCTGGTGCTTATGCTTTGGTACTTAGCGAGGACAACGGGCAACGTAGGGTACCTATAATTGTTGGAGGATTCGAAGCTCAGGCTATTGCGATTCAGTTAGAGGGCCTAAAGCCTCCCAGACCTCTAACACATGATTTATTTGTTAATTTTTCACTTGCATTTAAGATTAACCTTGTAGAAGTAAATATTTATAAATTAGAAGAAGGGGTGTTTTTCTCAAAGCTAATATGTGATAATGGACAAACCCGAATTTCTATTGATGCCCGGACTTCTGATGCCATTGCGCTTGCATTGCGGTTTAAGTGCCCTATTTATACTACTGAGGATATTATGACCCGAGCAGGGATAGTTATTGATTTTGAAAGTGAATCGAAGATAAAGAGACCGGAGCCGGAAGACTATCGGTCGGAACCAGTTGTGCATATGCAAGCCGATCTTGATGAACTTAGAGATATCGATATGGAGGAGTTAAAAGAAATGCTTGAAGAAGCCATTTCGAAAGAAAACTACGAGCGAGCTTCGCTTATTCGGGATGAAATTAGCAGACGATCTGATAAATAATTTTTACTATACCAAATTGAAATAAATTTTCAACAGAAATGACAGAATCTCATAGCTTTGATGTGTGGTCGTTTCTTCGTTGCATATTGGGAGTTCTGGTAATTATATTTATTGCCTACCTTTTAAGTACTGATAGAAAAGCAATTTCGTGGAAATTAGTTTTTTGGGGGATTTTAGCCCAGATAGTTTTAGCAATGGGGGTTTTATATTTTCCACCTTTAAAATTTGTTTTTGAATTTATTGGAAGACTATTCATTCTTGTTCTCGATTTTACGAAAGAGGGCAGTCGGTTTATTTTTGGTGATCTTGCAGATTCACAAAAAATTGGATTTTTCTTTGCATTTCAAGTGTTGCCAACTATCATTTTCTTTTCAGCTTTAACAAGTTTACTTTTTTATTGGGGAATAATTCAAAAAATTGTATTTGGATTTGCATGGTTATTATCCCGTTTGTTGAAATTGTCAGGTGCTGAAAGTTTGGTAGTTGTTGCGAATGTTTTTCTGGGACAAAGCGAAGCACCTCTGCTGGTTAAGCCATACTTATCCAAAATGACGCCCTCTGAAATATTTATGATTATGACTGCAGGAATGGCTACATTGTCTGGTGGAGTTCTCGCTGTATATATCGGGTTTTTGGGAGGAGATGATCCTGTTCAAAGAATTCTTTTCGCAAAACATTTACTGTCTGCTTCAATAATGGCGGCGCCAGGAGCGGTTGTTTTAGCAAAAATTATATTTCCACAATCCGAAAAAGTTGATGTTAATGTTTTTGTTCCAACTCAGGTAGTTGGAGCTAATACTCTGGAGGCTGTTTCAAATGGTACTGTTGATGGGCTTAAGCTCGCAGCAAATATTGCGGCTATGCTTATTGTTTTTATATCATTTATGGCAATGTTTAATTATGTTATTGGCTGGATAGGAGAGTGGACGCATATTAACAACTGGGTGTTTTATGTAACTCATGGAAAATATAATCAATTATCCCTACAGCTTTTACTTGGTTATGCTTTGGCTCCTTTAATGTGGTTGATTGGCGTAAACGTTCACGATATTGATTTAATAGGAAGATTATTAGGTGAAAAAATAGTTTTAACTGAAATGATTGGATATAAAAGTTTGGCCGAATTGAAAGCCACCGGAGCTTTTTTCGATCAGCAATCAATAGTGATAGCTACATACATATTATGTGGTTTTGCTAACTTTGCATCTATTGGTATTCAATTAGGGGGTTTAGGGGTGTTAGCTCCCAATCAACGCGTTACTATCTCAAAATTTGGTTTTGTTGCTATGGTTGCAGCTACTTTGGCATCATTACTTTCAGCTACAATTGTTAATTTGCTAATGGGACTTGTAAAGTTATAATTTAAGAAACATAATGCTATTTGTTGGAGATTAAGTGAATTTATTCTACTTTACGCTTTTGAAATGGCTTTGATGAGTAAGACGAATACATTATCATACGAAGAATTAAGTAACCTAAATCATAATCTGGAGAAAAGAATTAAATATCTGGAGGAGAAGGTTATGAAACTAACTAGCCTGGAGGAAGGCCTTCGAGAGAGTGAAGACCGTTTCCGCCAATTAGCCAATTCAACCTTTGAAGGAATTATAATTCACGATCATGGCAAAATTATTGACATAAATCAGAAAATTCTTACTATGACTGGGTATTCCGAAGAGGAATTACTTGGAAATAATATTCTGGATTTTGTAGTTTTAGAGCAACGAAGGGCGGTATTAAATGGTATTAGGTCTGAGACCCCCGAAGCGTATGATACTGCGATAACTAAAAAGAATAACGAATTGTTAGAAGTGGAAGTCCTATCCAGACCGTTTCACTATAAGTCCAGAACGGTTCGTGTTGCTGCAATTCGCGATTTAAGTTATAAGAAGCATTTTGTAAAGAGTATTGAGGAAAGTGAAGAAAAGTTCCGCCAATTAGCCGAGCATTCTACCGATGCGATCGTGCTTATGAACCAATTTATGGTTTTGTATACCAACGAATCTTTTGATAAGATATTTGGGTTCTCTGGTAAGAAAATTCCTAATCAGGTTAATTATTTGTTAAATTTTGTTCATCCAAGTGACAAAAAGCATTATTCAGATATAATTAACAGCCAGATATTTAAATCTGAACATAAATTTGAAGCGCAATACCGGATTGTTAAGCCTGATGGGACGGTACGCTGGATTTGGAACCGGTGCTTTCCTATTTTCAATTCCGAGGGGAACTGGATTCGCCAGGTAATGGTTATAAGTGATATCACAGACCAAAAGTTACTCGAAAACGATTTATATAAAAGTAAGGCCCAGTTGCAGGCAATCCTTGATAATATTCCTTATTGGGCATGGCTAAAAGATAATAAAGGCAAATATGTTATGGTTAATCAACCATTTGCTGAAAATTTCCATACAACAACCGACCGAATTCTAGGAAAAACGGATTTCGATTTATATAATTTTGAATTGGCCCGTAAATTTGAGGAAACCGATAAGGAAGTTGTAAAGCTTAAAAAACGAATCCTTTTTCAAGAGGTAGAAGATCAGGAAGGGGATTTAAAGTGGTCGGAAACATTTAAAACGCCTATTTATAATGAGAGTCACGAAATAATTGGAATTACCGGTATTGCCCGGGATATTACCAACCGCAAAAAATCGGAGCTTGCTCTTAAATTCTCTGAAGAAAAGTATAAGGAGCTTGTTACTATGCTTCCTGAAATGGTATTTGAAACGGATGTAATCGGTAATATTACTTTCCTTAATTTGAAAGGATTTGAGCTGTTTGAATATTCCAATGAAGATTTTACTGAAGGAATAAATCTTTTCGATATGTTGTGCGCTGAAGACGTTTCGAGGGCAAAAATCAATATGTCACGCATTTTTGACGGAATGAAGGTTCGGGGAGAGGAATACACAGCTGTCACAAAATCCGGAACACAAATCCCGGTTATTGTTTATGCCGATGCCTTAAGCTCCGATAATAAAATTTCCGGCCTTCGCGGAGTTATGGTTGATGCCAGCGATCGAAAAATTGCAGAAGACCGTGAAAAGAAGTACCATAAAAATTTAATCTTCCTTTCGAATACGGCTTTAAACTTTTTAAGTTTTTCTACCGACGATGATATTTTCATTTTTATTGGCAAAAAACTTACTGAACTGGTTAAGAATGCTGTAGTAATTGTATCCTCTTTTAATGAGCTGGAAAATAATTTTTCGGTTCGTTTTATTTCAGGTATTCACAGACATCTTAACAGTATATTAAGCTTGTTAAAAACAAACCCCGAAGATCTTAAAATTGCTATTCCCCAAAGCTTTAAACGAAAACTTCTTGAAAATGAAATGGCCTTTTACGAAATAGATGGGGGCCTCTATAAAACCACTTTTGGATTAATATCTTCGGAGACTTCATCATCTCTCGAAAAATTGCTAAAACTTCACCGGGTTTATGCCATGGGATTACTACGTGGTGGCAATATTTACGGAAGCGTAATTATTGCAACGCGTAACTTTCAGGAAATTCGGGATATTAAAATAATTGAAACTTTCTTATTTCAGGCCTCTATCTCTCTTCATAGAAAGCAGTTAGAGAACGAACTGGTTCGCGCAAAAGAAAAAGCTGAAGAATCCGATCGGTTAAAGTCAGCTTTTCTGGCAAATATGTCGCACGAGATCCGAACACCGATGAATGGTATTCTTGGAATGACACAATTGCTTGCTAATCCGGAAATATTGCAGGAACAGCGGAAGGAATATGTTGAATTAATCAATAAAAATAGCGATACCCTCCTAAACCTCATCGACGATATTATAGACGTTTCGAAAATTGAAGCCGGACAAATGAAGATAATTCATAAAGGCTTCCGGTTAAATGGCTTATTTGAGCAGGTGGTTGCCTTATTCAAGTCGAGCGCTGTTTTTAAAAATAAGCAGGGTCTTGAACTTATTGCCAAGCCATCGTTGCCAGACAGCTTGAATATAGTTTCTGATCCAGATCGTTTACGTCAAATTTTAATTAACCTGGTTGGGAATTCAATTAAATTTACAGAGAAAGGAAAGGTTGAATTTGGCTATAATCTTAAAGATGACGTACTTGAATTTTATGTTCATGATACGGGTATCGGAATTTCCAAAGAAAAGCAAAAAGTTGTATTCGACCGTTTTACGCAAGCCGATGATTCTTTAACCCGAAAATTTGGAGGATCCGGTTTGGGGTTAGCAATCTCAAGAGGGTTAATTGATCTGTTAGGGGGGAACCTTTGGGTTAATTCTGTTTTGGGAGAAGGATCGTCGTTTTATTTTACCATTCCTTATCAACTTGCTTCTGAAGAAGAAAAACTGTTGAATATAACAGAGACTCAAAAGTCTGACTATGATTGGTCAGGAAAATCATTTTTAATTGTTGAGGATGATAAGGTAAGCTTTAAGTTTTTAGAGGGAATGCTGAAGAAGACAGGCGCAACAATATTTCACGCTGATAATGGACTGAAAGCAATTGAATATTGCAAAAAATATCTTGAAATAGAAATCGTTCTAATGGATATTCAGTTACCTGAAATGAGTGGCTTGGATGCGACCAAAATAATTTCTTCTTTCAGAAAGGATTTGCCAATTATCGCTCAGACAGCCAATGCCATGTCAGAAGATAAAGAAAAATGTCTTGAAGTTGGATGCGTTGATTATGTTTCTAAACCAATAAACATCCATGTTCTATTTCATAAAATAGATAAGTATTTGGTTGACAAAACCTCCTGATAATAGGCATGGTATATTTTTTTCTAATTGCTCCATATTTTTTATTAATTGTAAGTTTTATACTAGGCTGGCTGAGAAAGCCTTCTTCTTTAAATTCATTCAATAGATCTTCGATTTTTATATCAGTATTAATTCCTGTCCGTAACGAGGTGGAAAATATTCCTGCCCTCATTTCCTGTTTAGACTCGCAAACCTATCCCAGGGAACTATTTGAGGTTATATTTATTGATGACCATTCTACTGATGGAACATATAAATGTATTTACAACTATCGGAATATAGATACACAATACAAATTGATTTCATTGCCAGATCATGTAAATGGCAAAAAGAAAGCATTATGGCGAGGAGTGGAAGCATCGTCGGGCGATTTTATTATGACTACGGATGGTGATTGTGCATTTGGTCCTCGGTGGATTGAATTGATGGCTGATTGCTTTGTTCAAAATCCTCAAAGTTTAATTATTGGGCCGGTATTTCTTAAAGATCAAAGAGGGATTTTGGGTCAGTTCCAATGCCTTGAATTTATGAGTCTGATAGCCTCCGGAGCCGGGGCTGCCGGAATCGGGCATCCGATACTATGCAACGGCGCTAATTTGGCAGCTCCTAAATCAATGTTTTACGAAGCTGCTGACGTGTATAAAGCTGAAGTTCAATCGGGGGATGATATTTTTTTGCTTCTTGAGCTTAAAAGGAAGGGATTTGAGGCCGTTTTCTGTAGAAATAATGAAGCGGTAGTAGAAACTGAAACTAAAAAAAAGTTGGGGGATTTTATCGAACAACGTTCGCGCTGGACTTTTAAATCGAGATACTATCGCGATTTGGATATTATTGCTGTTGCTATAATCGTTTTGGCAACTAATCTATTATTCCCGATCAGCTTTGTTTTTGCCTTATTTAATCCATATTTTTTTCTAGACATTATCATTTTATTTATACTTAAATGTTTTGTTGACTTTATTTTACTTTTTCTGGTAGCTGATTTTTTTCATCGGAAAAAGTGGTTGTCGTTTTTTGTTATTCATCAATTAGTTTACATTTTTTATGTTTCATGGGTTGGTATATTCGGTCATTTATCTACTTTTAGTTGGAAAAGTAGGTCGCAAATATCAGGTAAAGGATAAAATATGGATGAACAAAGATTTTGGATTCGGTTTAAAGATAACAGATTAGCTCTTTCGGGTTTTTATTTCATATTGTTCTGTCTTGCAATCTCTGTATTTGCATACTGGATAGTTCCTGATAATTCTTCTAATGCAAATTCGCAGCATTTATCAATTGCAGCAAAAAAACCATTTTCGAAAATACTCTTTATTCGAATTCCCGGGGATGAAACAAAAAGTGAGTCTTCTGTTTTTAAAACTTTATTGGTAGGTAAAAAAGCTGATTATAAAGAAATTCCTATTAAGAATTACCGTTTTTCCGATGAATATATTGAAGTAATAGAATATACTGATATAAACGATACGACTAATATAAAGCGACAATTTCCATTGTTAGATATAGTTTATAAGGGATGTAAAGTTTTGAAGGACTCTTCACTAAGCTATATAATTAATTGCAATGGTGGCACCCGGATTGTTGTTTCTCGGAATGACCTTATTAAAGAAGTAAAAGAAAACTATCTGGTGGAGAAAACATTTGTTTTAGGTACTGACAGATTTGGCCGTGACATGCTTAGCCGGTTAGTTATTGGAACCAGGGTCTCGTTATCGGTTGGATTTATTTCGGTGTTAATATCATTGGTTATTGGTCTTGGGTTGGGTGTAATAGCAGGTTATTACAGGGGAATGGCAGATAAAGTTATTATGTGGATTATAAATGTTGTTTGGTCGGTACCTACTCTTTTAATGGTATTAGCTATTTCTTTGGTTTTGGGAAAGGGTTTTTGGCAGGTTTTTGTTGCCGTAGGATTAACTATGTGGGTTGAAGTTGCTCGCGTAGCACGAGGTCAGGTATTGAGTATTAGAGAAAAAGAGTACATTGAAGCAGCAAGAGCATTAGGCTATAGTAACTTTCGAATTCTTTCGCGACATGTTTTACCTAATATTTTAAGCCCGGTAATAATTATTTCAGCATCGAATTTCGCTTCAGCAATATTAATTGAATCTGGGTTAAGTTTTTTGGGAATTGGAGTTCAACCCCCAATTCCTTCATGGGGAAGTATTATAAAAGATCATTATGGCTACATCATATTAGACCAGGCATATCTTGCTTTTCTTCCGGGTATTGCGATTATGTTGCTGGTTCTTGCTTTTACATTGGCAGGGAATGGACTGCGAGATGCTTTGGATACAAAAATGCTTTAGACGGGTTAATTTCCCAGTTCTGACATAAATTTAATCCGCATAAGCCGAACTTCTTCTTCCGAATAATTGTCTTCGCCTAAATTTTTCATGGCATCCTCAATAGATTCTGATTCCGCTTCTTCTTTAAAATATTGGAAAATCTCATCCTGATGCTCTTCATCAAGAACATCATTGATATAGTAATCCAGATTAATTTTAGTTCCAGAACTTACAATTGCTTCAATTTCGGTAAGTAAGTCTTTCATTTCTAAATTTTTGGCTTCTGCAATGTCCACAAGAGACATTTTGCGATCGATTGCCTGGATGATATAAACTTTTAATCCCGACTTGTTAACCACCGATTTTACTACCATATCCTGCGGACGGATAATTTCTTTCTCCTCCACATAGGATTTGATGAGTTCCAAAAATTCTTTTCCGTATCGTTGTGCTTTTCCTGCACCTACCCCAACAATATTCTGAAGTTCCTCCATCGTGATAGGATACTGAATTGCCATATCTTCCAAAGAATTGTCCTGGAAAATTACGAATGGGGGAAGATTCTTTGTTTTTGAAATCTTTTTGCGAAGATCTTTAATAATATTGAATAGTTCGAGGTCGACCGTACTGGTTTTCCCCCCTGCATTCATGAAATCGTCTTCGTCTTCTTCATTATATTCATGATCTTCGGCAATGTAAAATGGTACAGGATTATTGAGGAATTCATGGCCTTTAGCGGTTACTTTCAAAAGTCCATAGTTCTCAATTTCTTTTTGAACAAATTGTGCTATCATGGCCTGACGAACAACCGCATTCCAAAACCGAACATCTTTATCACTACCCGATCCAAATATCTCAAGTTTATGATGTTTATAAGTTTTTATAGCGCTGTCCATATTCCCAGCTAAAATATTGGCAATGTGTTCCGATTTGAACTTTTCTTTTACCTCCAGAATAGCCGATAGAATTTTTACAATATATTCTTCTCCTTCGAATTGTACTTTTGGATGTTTGCAATTGTCGCAGTTTTCGCAGTTGTCTGGTAGGTACTCCTCTCCAAAATAATGAAGTAGCAGTTTGCGGCGGCATACGGCTGATTCTGCATAGGCTGTGGTTTCGAAAAGCAACTGTTTTCCAATTTCCTGCTCGGCAACTGGTTTGCCTTGCATAAATTTTTCAAGCTTTTGGATATCTTTATAGCTATAAAAAGTAAGACAGTTTCCTTCTCCGCCATCTCTGCCAGCTCGTCCTGTTTCCTGGTAATAACCTTCCAAACTTTTTGGAATATCATAGTGGATTACATAGCGAACATCCGGTTTGTCAATTCCCATTCCAAAAGCAATGGTGGCAACAATAACATCAAAATCTTCCATCAGAAACTTGTCCTGATTGTCGGCTCGTGTATTTGCATCTAAACCTGCATGGTATGGCAGTGCTTTTATGCCATTTACCCGCAGCATTTCGGCTAGTTCTTCAACTTTCTTTCTGCTAAGACAGTATATTATCCCCGATTTACCAGTATTATTTTTTATGTATTTTATTATTTCTTTCGTTGCATTTACTTTAGATCGGACTTCGTAGTAAAGATTTGCTCTGTTAAAGGACGATTTGAAGTGAGTCGCCTCAAGAATATTAAGTGTTTTGAGTATGTCGTGCTGCACTTTGGGGGTGGCTGTTGCGGTTAGCGCTATAATAGGAGCTTCTCCTATTTCGTTAATAATCGGACGAATTCGTCGGTATTCAGGACGAAAATCGTGTCCCCATTCAGATATACAGTGCGCTTCATCAATGGCATAAAAGGATATTTTTACCTGTTTAAGAAATAAAATATTTTCTTCTTTTGTCAATGATTCAGGAGCTACATATAGAAGTTTGGTTTTGCCTTCAACAACATCATCTTTTACTTTCGTAATTTGAGCTTTTGACAGAGATGAATTTAAAAAATGAGCTACTCCGTCTTCCACACTAAAACTACGCATAGCATCAACCTGATTTTTCATCAATGCAATTAAAGGGGAAATGATGATTGCGGTGCCTTCCATAATTAAGGCCGGCATTTGGTAGCATAACGACTTGCCCCCTCCTGTTGGCATTAATACAAAAGTATTATAACCATCTAAAACATTGCGAATAATGTATTCCTGGTTTCCTTTGAATACAGAAAACCCAAAATATTTCTTTAGGTAATCAGTTAAAGATATATCAGAATAAACTCCCATTTAAATTTCTTTTGACAAATTATAACTATTTAATAGTTAAGCAATTGCATATTTAAGTAAATACAAATATAAATAAAAATAGAATAATTAAGGGTATAGCAATTATTATGCTAGGTTTTTTACTTCAAATTTTAAATACATTTGTACCTAAATTTATGAAAAAAAATCATATAAATGAAATATCAGTATTATTTGGTTAACATCGCAAAATAAAAACTGGTGGCTTGTACGTTTAGAAATAAAAAAAGGTTTTAGGAAGGAGTAGGTCTTATATGGCAAGAGAATTTAATGGTGAAATGTCGTTTTTACAACACTTGGAGGAGTTAAGGTGGCATTTAGTGCGCTCTGTTGGTGCAATAGTTGTTATGGCTATATTGGCATTTATTTTTAAAGATTTTATTTTTGATGGAATTCTTATCGCTCCCAAAAATCCGGATTTCATTACGAACAGAGTCTTTGCTGCGTTTGCTGAAAAAATGAATACTCCCTCACTGAGAATTAACGATAATCCTTTTGAATTAGTTAGTATTTCCATGTCAGGTCAGTTTTCTACCCATATTTGGATTTCAATAATTAGTGGTTTGATTTTAGCTTTTCCTTTCGTAATTTATCAATTTTGGAGTTTTATAAGCCCCGCTTTGTATGAAAAGGAACGAAATAATGCTAAATATGCTGTTTTTGCCATATCTGGGCTCTTCTTTTTAGGGGTCTTGTTTGGTTATTATGTTATAGTGCCTCTTTCTATTCATTTCTTGGGGTCCTATCAGGTAAGTGCCTCCGTAAAGAATACGATTAATCTGCCTTCCTATTTTTCAACAATTGCCTCTGTTACTTTAGCTTCTGGGTTGGTTTTTGAACTTCCTGTGGTAGCCTATTTTCTTTCGAAAGTAGGATTAATAACTCCACAGTTTTTAAAAACGTATAGAAAACATTCGTATGTTGTTATTTTAATTCTTGCAGCCATAATTACTCCACCTGATGTATTCAGTCAGATCTTAGTTACTATTCCTTTGGTTGTGTTATATGAGGTGAGCATTTTTATTTCGGCTGCCATATATAGGAAAAAAGAAAAAGAATCGGTTGCATAACATTCTTACTTTTGCATTGTTTTTGTAGAAAGAGGCATTTCAGGTTTTAACTGAATCTGTCGAACGCTGTTTACCCTATGAAAACGTATAATATTAAAGTATTACTTGTGTGCTTTGGGCTATTCCTTGTATCTGAAAGCCTTTATTCTCAGATAACTAAAATCCGGGGGAAGATTATTGATAAATCTACTAAGGAAGCCGTACCTTTTGTCAATATTGTTATTAGAGGTACTTCTGCGGGAACAATTACCGATTTTAACGGAGATTATTTTTTGGAAACAAAAGTGGTTTCTGATTCCATAATTTTTTCCTGTTTGGGTTATCAAACCATTGCTTTCCCTTTTGCTAAAGGCAGTTTTCAGACATTGGACCTTGAAATGGAGCCGGTAACCACCCAGCTCAATGAAGTGGTTGTTTTACCCGGCGAGAACCCCGCTCACGTTTTACTTCGAAAAATTATTGACAATAAGGAAAAAAACAATCCCCAAAACATTTCCTCGTATACTTATGAATGTTACAACAAACTACAGTTTGATGTTAATAACTTTGATGAGCGTTTTAAGAAAATTAAAATGATGAATAAATTGCAGTTTGTGTTCGATTATGTCGACACATCTGCCATAACCGGTAAGACATATCTTCCATTTTTACTGATAGAATCTCTTTCGGACAATTATTATCAAAGTAAACCAAAAATGGAAAAGGAGCTCATTAAGGCTTCAAAAGTTTCGGGGACCGAGAATCAAAGCATTGCTCAGTTTACTGGAAAAATGTATCAGGATTTTAATGTTTACGACAACAATATTGATATGTTTGGACAAGGTTTTGTCAGCCCCATTTCGAATATCGGCTTAGCGTATTATAAATATTACCTCATTGATAGTACTTTTATTGGAAACAACTGGTGTTACGAATTATCATTTAAGCCCAGGAGGAAGCAGGAATCGGCCTTTACTGGTTTTATTTGGGTTGCCGATACAAGTTTTGCCGTTGTAAAAGTACAGGTACGAATTCCCGATGACGTTAACTTGAATTTTGTGAATGACCTGGTTGCATCGGCAGAATATAAAAAAGTAAATGATTCGGTGTGGCTTCCTGAGGTAGAGTTTCTATTCATCGATTTTAACCTTTCGGATAAAACTACCGGGTTTTTTGGAAGGAAAACAGCCACCTATAAAAATTATGTTGTAAATCAACCTATCTCAACCGAAATTAAGGCCCTTAAAACTAATATAAGCGTTGCTGACGACGCAATGAAGAAAGATGCCACATTTTGGAACAACGCAAGGCATTTACCCTTATCAAAAAAAGAAGAAAATATTTATGCCATGGTAGATTCGGTACAAGGACTACCTATATATCACACATTTATCGATCTACTTAATTTGTTTATTAATTATTATTACGTAATCGGCAAATTTGAGGTTGGGCCTTATTATACACTGTATAGTTTTAATCCGATCGAAGGAAATCGATTTAGGCTTGGAGGGCGCACAAGTAACGATTTTAGTACAAAAGTTATGTTTAATGGCCACTTGGCCTATGGTACCCGCGATCAGAAATTTAAATACGGTGCCGGGGTACTTTATATGCTTGATAAGGAGCCCCGATTAGCAATTGGAGGGAGTTTCGAGAATGATATTCAGCAGTTGGGAAAAAGTAGCAATACATTTTTAAGTGATAATATTCTTTCTTCAATTCTCAGTCGAAACCCTAATGACAAGCTTACCATGGTTAACCAACGGAAAATATTTCTTGAGAAAGAATGGCTTCCGGGACTTTCTAATACAATTAATTTTGGCTACAAGAGTATAATACCGGGGAAAAATGTTCCTTTTAAAGTAGCTCAAATTACAGATACTATTTCGATGGCATCTGTAAAAACGACCGAAATTACTTTAAATACACGGTATGTTTATAACGAAAAATTTGTTGAAGGGGAATTCGAACGCGTTAGCCTTGGATCTGAATATCCTATTATTAACTTAAATCTGACAGCGGGTATTAAAAATGTATTTAGCAGTGGATATAATTATTTTAAGGTAAATTTGAATGTTGAGCATTATGTGAATACTTATCCTTTTGGTTATTTTAAGTATAATTTTGATGCCGGTAAAATATTTGGGAAAGTCCCATATCCGTTAATGGAGCTTCACAAAGGAAATGAAACGTATTCTTTCGATTACTCGTCCTTCAACATGATGAATTACTATGAATTTGCCAGCGATCAATATGCCAGTTTGTTTGTTGAACACCACTTTCAGGGAGCGTTTTTAAATAATATTCCACTGTTAAGAAAGCTTAAGTGGAGGGAGGTCGTTTCGGCCCATGGACTAATTGGTAGTATCAATAGTGGGAACCGCAATACAATGATTTTTCCTGATGGATTATACGATGTTCGCAAGCCTTATTTTGAAGCAAGTGCAGGAGTAGAGAATATCTTTAAATTCCTGCGTATCGATGCTATGTGGCGGTTTGATTACCTGGACCATAAAGATGTGTCGCCTTTTGGTGTGAGAGCTATGCTACAGATTGCCTTCTAATCAAGAATCCGATGGTGCAAAATTAGAATTGACAAAAAAGCATATCTTTGGATTTTTAATCTTTATAAAATGATTCTTCGTACCGAAAATCTTGTTAAGCGCTATAAAAATCGCGTAGTGGTTAAGGGAGTGAGTATTGAGCTGAAGCAGGGCGAAATTGTAGGGCTACTGGGGCCGAATGGCGCCGGAAAAACTACCACATTCTACATGATTGTAGGATTAATTGTACCAAATGAAGGGAAAATATTTCTCGACGACGAAGAAATTACCCATGAGCCCATGTACCGTAGGGCTCAAAAAGGGGTTGGCTACCTGGCTCAGGAAGCTTCTGTTTTTAGGAAACTAAGCGTTGAAGATAACATCAGGGCTGTATTAGAGATGACCAAGTTATCCAAAGCCGAGCAAGCTGAAAAAGTAGAGTCTTTGCTGCAGGAATTTGGCTTAGTGAAAATTCGTAAGAGTTTAGGGATACAACTATCCGGTGGAGAGAGGCGCCGAACTGAAATTGCCCGGGCTCTTGCAATAAACCCAAGTTTTATTTTACTCGACGAACCTTTTGCCGGAGTGGATCCGATTGCTGTTGAGGATATTCAAGCTATTGTTGCAAAACTTAAAGATAAAAACATAGGTATTTTGGTTACCGATCATAATGTACACGAAACCTTATCCATTACAGACAGAGCCTATTTGCTTTTCGAAGGCTCAATACTTAAAGCGGGAACCTCCAAAGAGCTGGCTGAGGATGAGCAGGTACGCAGGGTGTACCTGGGAAAGAACTTTGAATTACGCAGTTACTAATCAATGTCGTTTAGTTAAGAGTTAGGCTTCGACTCCAGCCTGACGAACTGGTATTAGTGTCACACTGGAGTCGAAGTGTGTATTAATTATTCAATTCCTAAACTAAACAACATTGAGTTATTAATTCTTATTCTAATTAAATTTTAATCGGTAGGCTACAACATTATCCTTAAAAAATGTTGGAACTAATAGAATGTTTTGCTCCTTAACATATTCTATATCTGCCGCATTAATTTCTAATGGTGTAGTGTCGAGAATTAATAGCGGCTTCTGTCCTGATTTTATTTCATAAATATGTCCTTGCCAGTCAGAAACTAAATAAGTGCCTTTCCCTGTAGCTGCTATTCCATCAATTTTGCAGGTGTTGTCAACATAGGATGTTATGGCTTTTGTATTCATGTCAATACTTACAACACGACCTCCAGGACCAGCCAATAAAGTATTGCCGTGAGCGAAAAGGCCGTTCACATCCTGAAGTTCGTTCGATTTTAAGAAAAGTTCGACACTCCCTTTTTTTATCGAATAAATTGAAGCATCTCCCATGTCGGAGATATAAACTGTTCCGGATTTATCAACTGAAATATCATTTAATTTTTTTGCGCCTGAGATTGGGTATTTCTTAGTAATTTCTCCTTTTTTTATGTCAATTTCAACTATTTCATCAATATCACTTACATATAATTTTCCTTTATAAACTCCCATGCCTTTTGGTCCGCTTAGTCCTGTTATCCATTTGGCAGAAAGTATGTCACCTTTTAAATTAAGTGTAGAAATAAAACCATTGCCATCTTTTTCCCAAGGGTTGGCATTTACGTTCGAGACAAATACCAAGCCGCTTTCAGCATCGTACAAAACAGATTCCGGTGTTTTTAAATCTGTTTTGGTTTCCCAAATAGTTATTAATCGTTCGTGCTGAAACTTTTCCTGTGCTTGAGCGGTTGGAATGTTTGCCAGTCCAAGAACCAAGGTAGTTATAAAGATAGTGGTTTTGATTTTTGTAGTTTTCATAATTGGTTTATTAAGTTAAAGTTATGATATAACAATTGAAAATTAAAAATTGCAATAATAATTGGAAGATTTTAGTTAAATTTTTTTTAAATCAAAAATTAAATACCTTTGCACCCGGTTTTGCGGATGTGTCGTAATTGGTAGCCGAGCCAGACTTAGGATCTGGTGCCGAAAGGCGTGTGGGTTCGAGTCCCTTCATCCGCACACTAATACCGCCTTTACTACCCTTTTTCAAATATGGATAGTTTAGGCGGTTTTTTTCAAAATAATTCAGTAAATTTATTTTTTAATTTTTCAGGAATGAATATTGTTAAAGAACAAATAGACGTATTAAACGCATTGGTTAAGGTTCGTATTTCGAAAGAAGATTATGAGCCAAATGTTCAAAAAACTTTAGCTGATTATAAAAAGAAAGCCCGTATTGATGGTTTTCGTCCAGGTAAAGTGCCTTCAGGTCTTATCCAGAAAATGTATGGCAAACAAGCCATGCTCGAAGAAGTAAATAAATTATTGTCCGAATCGGTAACCAAATTTTTATCCGATCAAAAAATACATATCCTGGGAGATCCTCTCCCAAGTGAAAAAGAACAAGCTATTATTGACTGGGAGAATCAAACGGAATTCGAGTTTGCTTTCGATTTAGGATTAGCTCCCGAATTTGAATTAAACCTTTCAAAAAAAGACAAACTTAATTTCTACGATATCACTCCTGCTGCAAAAGTAACTGAAACATACCTCGATAGCTATCTTCGTCGTTATGGTTCTTTCGCTACCTGCGATGTGGTTGAAGATGGAAATGAATCGCTTACCGGCAATTTTGTAGAATTAAATGAGGATGGCACGGTTAAAGATTCTGGGATTGTAACTGATAATTCGGTTATTTATCTGGAATTTATGAAGGACGAAAAGCTTAAAAAAGAAGTAATTGGCTTAAAAATTGGCGATACCTTGACTTTTAATCTTCGTAAAGCATATCCTAACGATGTTGAGCTTGCTTCTATCTTGCATATGAAAAAAGAAGAAGTTGCTTCTATCGATTCTGATTTCCTTCTTACTATCAATTCTATTTCGCGCTTCCAAAAAGCAATTCTCAACCAGGAATTATTCGACAAGGTTTTTGGAGAAGGTGAAATAAAATCGGAAGAAGAATTTAAAGAAAAAATTCAAGTTGAGATAAAACATAATCTTCAACGCGAAAGCGAATATAAATTTCGGATGGATGTTAAAGAAGCTTTATTGTTAAAAGCCGATTTTAAATTACCCGAAGCATTCCTGAAACGTTGGATTTTCTCCATTAATGAAGGCAAATTTACGCTAGATCAAATTGACGCTGACTTTCCAAAATTCATGAGCGATTTGCGCTGGCAGCTCATGCAGAATAAGGCAATTAAAGAGCACGACCTCAAAATTAGCGACGAAGAACTGATTGAATTTGCCAAGTATATTACCCGCATGCAGTTTGAACAATATGGACTTCATAATGTTCCTGATGAGAACATCGATAATTATGCGAAAGAATCGCTGAAACGTCCCGAAGAAAAAAAACGGATGATGGAGAAACTTTATGAAGACAAGGTAATTGATTATGTGAAGACATTAATTACCGTTGAAGATAAAGTTATTTCGAGCGAAGATTTCGATAAGTTAATGGAAGATAATAACGAACAATAGGGTCTTACTTGAACATTGTTTAGTTTTTAAATACCATAGTTTTTTATACAAATTGAACAGATCATAAATTCTTAACCTTAAAATTGTACGAATGAATTATCAGGAAGAATTTAAAAAGTTTGCCACAGCAAAGCAGGGGATAAGTAGTTTGACACTTCATAAGTACGCCTCTATATACGATAATTATATTTCTCCAACCATTATTGAGGAACGTCAAATGAATGTTGCCTCCATGGATGTATTTTCGCGTTTAATGATGGATCGGATTATCTTTTTAGGGTTGCCTATTGATGACTATGTTGCCAATATTGTTCAGGCCCAACTGCTTTTCTTGGATTCTGTTGATCCACATAAGGACATTCAAATTTACTTTAACTCTCCTGGAGGTGCCGTACATGCTGGTTTGGCAATATACGATACCATGCAGTGGATTAATTCGGATGTGGCAACTATTTGCACCGGAATGGCCGCATCGATGGCCGCTGTTTTATTAACAGCAGGAGCAAAGGGGAAACGTTCGGCATTGAAACATTCGCGCGTAATGATTCACCAGCCGATGGGTGGAGCTCAAGGGCAGGCAACAGACATGGAAATTACCCTGCGCGAAATTCTGAAGATGAAAAACGAGTTATACGCAATAATCTCCAGTCATAGCGGTCAACCTATTGAGAAGGTCGAAAGGGATTCCGACAGAGATTATTGGATGCGAGCCGATGAAGCGAAGGAATATGGTATGATTGATGAAGTTTTAGATCGTCAAAAACAAAAAAAGAAATAAGTTGAGTGCGATGGATAAGTGTTCCTTTTGTGGGAGAGAGAAAAAGTATACAAATTTACTTATAGCCGGTATATCCGGGCATATTTGTGATGCTTGCGTAGAGCAGGCTCATACTATTGTTGAAGAGGAACTCAGCCAACGTTCGGGCTTTGATATGAGCCATATCAAGCTTAGCAAACCTGTTGAAATTAAAAAATTTCTCGATCAATATGTTATTGGTCAGGATACAGCTAAAAAATATCTATCGGTTGCCGTATATAATCACTATAAACGATTGACTCAGGGAAAACCAACTGACGATGATGTAGAGATTGAAAAATCGAATATTATTTTTGTTGGTGAAACAGGTACCGGAAAAACGCTGATGGCAAAAACCATTGCCCGTCTTTTACATGTCCCGTTTACCATTGTTGACGCAACGGTTCTTACCGAAGCTGGGTATGTTGGCGAAGATGTGGAAAGTATTCTTTCGCGTCTTTTGCAGGTGGCCGATTATAATGTGGAAGCTGCCGAAAAAGGAATTGTATTTATTGACGAAATAGACAAAATTGCCCGAAAAGGAGATAACCCCTCTATAACCCGCGATGTTTCAGGTGAAGGAGTACAGCAGGGATTACTTAAACTACTCGAAGGTTCTGTTGTTAACGTTCCACCCCAGGGAGGCCGTAAGCATCCCGAGCAAAAAATGATTCAGGTCGATACTAAAAATATCCTTTTTATATGCGGCGGTGCGTTTGAAGGAATTGAACGAAAAATTGCTCAACGTCTTAATACTACCGTGGTCGGTTATAATGCTTCCCGTAAATCGGATGTTATTGATCGGGCTAATTTATTGCAATATATTGCGCCTCAAGATTTACGCTCTTTTGGATTAATTCCTGAAATTATTGGCCGCTTGCCGGTTCTAACGTTTCTGAATCCTTTAGATCGTGAAGCGCTGCGGAGAATTTTAACCGATCCTAAAAATGCTATTATTAAGCAGTATAAAAAACTGTTCAAAATGGACGGTTTGGATCTTGTTTTTGATGATCAGGTTTTGGAATATATTGTTGATAAAGCCGTGGAATTTAAACTGGGAGCACGGGGATTGCGTTCTATCTGCGAAATTATTATGATGGATGTGATGTTCGATATGCCGACCGAACCTGAAAAGACCGTTGAAATCACATTCGATTATGCGCAGAAAAAACTTGAAAGCGAAGAAGCACGTAGGTTAAGGGTGGCTTAAAATTTCAAATTGAAATAAAAATTTAACTTTTACTTGCATTTTCAAAAAAATATTTATTGATTTGCAAACAACAAATAAAACAAAAATGATACAGACTAAAAATTGGTGGTGGCACAGTATTTATTTCGATAAGAAGTGAACAGTTAGCCCTATACCCGATTTTTACCAAAATATAAAGGCTTGCCAATCACGGCAAGCCTTTTTTTGTTATAAACCTTTTAAGAACAAAAGTTATGGTTTACCAGGTACGAACAAACATTAAAAAAATCCTTGCCGACACTATTACTCCGGTAAGTATCTATCTTAAAATACGGGATATATTTCCAAATACTATTTTACTCGAAGGTGCGGATTCCCAAGGTAGTCGAAACAGCTATTCGTTTATCGCCCTAAATCCTGTGGCCGAATTTAAAGTTGAAAACGGAGTAGCTTCTTATAGTTTTCCAAATTCCGATAACTCAACTGCTAAAATAACTTCAGAGCAGACAGTAGTCGACTTATTAAACCGTTTTATCCGTTCGTTTGAGTTGGTGAATTTCGATCCTGCAGTAGTTGTGAATGGGCTTTTTGGTTATTCATCGTACGATTCGGTTCAATACTTCGAATCGATAAATTTCAAAGCCAGTCAGGTAGCTGAAGAGCAAATTCCTGAAATACGCTATGCTTTCTATAAGTATGTTATCGCGATCAACCATTTTCAAAATACGCTTACCATTATTGAGAACCTCTTCGATGGTGAAGAAAGTCAGTTGGATTATCTGGAAGGTTTGCTTCAGAATCTAAATTTTGCCGTGTATCATTTTTCACCTCTTAATCACGAAGCTTCCAATTTAACGGACGATGAATATAAAAACATGGTTACCAAAGGCAAGGAGCATTGTCATCGCGGAGATGTTTTTCAGATAGTTCTTTCCAGAGGGTTCTCCCAGCAATTTCAGGGGGATGATTTCAATGTTTATCGCTCACTTCGTTCCATAAATCCTTCGCCGTACCTTTTCTATTTCGATTATGGAAGCTATCGGATTTTTGGTTCTTCTCCCGAAGCTCAGTTGGAAGTAAAAGGGCATAAAGCATATATTCATCCGATAGCAGGAACTTTCAGAAGAACGGGCGATGACGAAAAAGATAAAGAACTGGCTATTGCGCTCTCGAACGATCCCAAAGAAAATGCAGAACATGTTATGTTAGTTGATTTGGCCCGAAACGACCTGAGTCGCAATGCTGAAAATGTTACGGTAGAAACGTTCCGCGAAATTCAATACTATTCGCATGTGTTGCATATGGTGTCGATAGTATCGGGCGAATTGCCTATTGGCGCTAACTCATTTCAGGTAATGGCCGATTCCTTTCCGGCAGGGACATTAAGTGGCGCTCCTAAGTTTAAAGCCATGGAATTGATTGATACCTACGAAAATAAAAAGCGAGGTTTTTATGGTGGTTGCCTGGGTTACCTTGGATTTAACGGAGATTTTAACCATGCCATTATGATACGTTCGTTTTTAAGTAAAAATAATGTGCTGTATTATCAGGCGGGAGCTGGAATTGTGGCCGATTCGAAAGAAGAAAATGAACTCAACGAGGTGAATAATAAACTAATGGCCCTGAAAAAAGCTATTGACCTGGCAAAAGACATTTAATTATACAAATAAATTCACTGGTCTTTGGTTTAAAAGCGGCAAGGACCCTAATAAAAGATAGTATGAAAATTCTTGTTTTAGATAATTACGACTCATTTACATATAATCTGGTTCACGCAATAGAAAGCATTACCGGAGATAAAGTTGAGGTTCGGCGGAACGATAAAATTTCCATCGAAGAAGTGAATCGATTCGATAAAATTGTGTTGTCACCAGGGCCAGGATTACCCGATGAAGCTGGGATACTGAAAGAATTGATAAAAACGTATGCCGGTAAAAAAAGCATACTGGGGGTTTGTTTGGGGCATCAGGCTATTGGCGAGGTGTTTGGTGGGAAACTGATAAACCTGGAACGGGTTTACCATGGTATTGCAACAGACATTAAGTTAGAAGTTGATAATGAGCCAATGTTTAAAAATCTTCCCCAACAATTCAAAGGGGGACGTTATCATTCCTGGATTGTAGAGAGGGAATCGTTACCCGCATGCTTTGAAATTACTGCCACTGAAGAAAATGGACAAATTATGGCGATGCGTCACAAAGAGTTCGATTTGCGTGGGGTGCAGTTTCATCCTGAATCGGTGTTAACTGAATTTGGCCAACAAATGATTGCAAACTGGTTAAAAATGGAATCTTCTTTTTAAGAAAAAAATTTTAGAAATAACTTCAAATACTAAAATATGAAGGCGATTTTAAACTATCTGTTCGAGCACAAAACCCTTACCAAAGCTGAAGCGAAGGAGGTGCTTACAAATATAGCCAAAGGCATGTATTCGCATAGCGAGATGGCTGCTTTTATAAGTGTTTATCTTATGCGAAGCATTACTGTTGATGAACTTACCGGTTTTCGCGATGCTTTGCTTAACCTTTGCATTCCTGTTAATTTGAGCGACTACGATACTATCGATCTTTGCGGAACCGGGGGCGATGGGAAAAATACGTTCAATATTTCTACATTAACGGCATTTGTTGTTGCCGGGGCAGGAGGAAAGGTCGCCAAGCACGGAAATTATGGGGTTTCTTCTGCTTGTGGCTCGTCAAATGTGATGGAATATTTAGGCTACCAGTTTAGTACCGATGAGTCGAAGCTTCAACAGGAAATGGCAAAGTGTGGTATTTGCTTTATCCATGCGCCTCTCTTTAATCCTGCCATGAAAAATATTGCACCAGTTAGAAGAGAGCTGAAAGTAAAAACGTTTTTCAATATGTTGGGGCCAATGGTAAATCCAAGTTTTCCCAGGAAGCAGATGGTGGGTGTGTATAGCCTTGATTTAGCCCGGTTATACAATTACTTGTATCAGCAAACCGATAAGCAATTTGCGATTGTTCATAGTTTGGATGGTTACGACGAAGTGTCATTAACCGGTTCTTTTAAGGTAATTACCAATACAAAGGATTCAATTCTTACCCCTGCTGATCTAGGGATGAATACTGTAAATGCAAAGGATATTGGCGGAGGGGATACGGTGCAGGAAGCTGCAGAAATTTTTATTAACATACTGGAAGGGAAGGGTACCGATTCCCAAAATCAAGTAATACTTGCAAACACTGCCCTGGCTTTGAGTTGTTATTATCCTGGGAAATCGCTGCCAGATTGTGTTGAACAAGCAAAGGATTCTCTTTTTGGGCAGAAAGCTTTCACCGTATTTAAGAAACTTTTAAACCGTTAACATGTCCATTCTCGATACCATTATTGAAGAAAAACGCAAGCATGTTGCCGAGTGTAAAAAACTGATTGGTCAGCATGAATTTGAACATGAACCTTTGTTTAACCGCAAAACCATTTCTTTAAAGGAGCGAATGCTTCAGCCAAATTCTTCCGGAATTATTGCCGAGTTTAAACGTCAGTCTCCTTCAAAAGGAATTATAAACGACAAGGTTTTACCTCAAATAATAACAAAAGCCTATCAGGATGCTGGTGTTGCAGGTGTTTCCATTTTAACCGACACTCCCTTTTTTGGTGGGTTTCCCGATGATGTGATCCTTTCCCGAAAAGAGCTTTCCATTCCAATTCTTCGGAAGGATTTTATTGTCGACGAATACCAGCTTTTTGAAGCCAAAGCCCTTGGGGCCGATGTTATCCTTTTAATAGCCGCAGTGTTGGAAAAGGAGGAAGTGGCGCATTTGGCAAAAATAGCGAGTTCACTGGGACTGGAGATTCTTTTTGAAGTTCACGATAGCGAAGAGCTGGAGAAAATTTGTCCTGAGGTGACTTTTGTAGGGGTAAATAACCGCAATCTCAAGACTTTTGCTGTGGATTTGGATCAATCGATGCAACTGGCAAAACTCATTCCCGATAATTTTTTGAAAATCTCGGAAAGTGGTATTGAAAATCCAGAGACAATAAAAAAGCTTAAGTTATCGGGCCTTAATGGCTTCTTAATCGGCGAATCATTTATGAAGACCGATAATCCAGGGGGCGCATGCAAACGGTTTATTGAACAACTGCAACTTTTATGAAATTAGATCACTGCCTTGTAAAAGTGTGCGGGATGAAAAATCCTGAAAATATCATGGAGGTTTCGAAACTGAAACCTGATATGATGGGATTTATTTTTTATCCTTCTTCGAAACGCTTTGTGGGCGACCAATTTATTGTTCCGGATAATTTTCCAGGGAATATTAAAAAGGTGGGAGTTTTTGTGGATGAATCTATAGAACGAGTTTTTGCTATTGTGAAGAAATGTAATCTTCAGGTTGTTCAATTGCACGGAACAGAAAGTCCGGAATATTGTCTTCGTATTAAAAATAGTGGTGTTGAGGTAATAAAGGCATTTGGAATTGATGAATCGTTCAATTGGAATATCCCGGAATCGTATATCTCCACTTCCAATTATTTTATTTTCGACACAAAAACACCAAAACATGGCGGTAGCGGAAGAAAATTCTCCTGGAAAGTATTGGATAATTACAAACATAATCACCCTTTTTTATTGAGTGGAGGAATTGGCCCGGAGGATACTGGTTTAATAAAATCATTTGTACACCGCCAATGTATTGGAATTGATATTAACAGTGGTTTTGAAACAGGGCCGGGAGTGAAAGATGTTGAAAAGCTTCACTTCTTTTTTAAGGAGATGAAGAAATGAGTCTTCTCCGAAAAGTCTTATACCCCCTAATCCGCCAATTGTGGGACTTAAATTCAATAATTTTCAGACGGTTCCCTGGAGGGGCTAGGGGTAAAACAGATGAAAATCATAGAATTTTGACTTTTCGGAGTGGATTCAGAAATAGAACGATTTAAAAAATAATATAAAACAAACCAAAATACCATGAGTTATTTTGTTGATGAGAAAGGGTTTTACGGAAGGTTTGGAGGAGCTTACATCCCTGAGATGTTGTACGCCAATGTAGAAGAACTTCGCACCCAATACCTGAAAATAATGGAAAGCGATCAGTTCCGAAACGATTACCAATTTCTTTTAAAGCATTATGCTGGGAGACCTTCACCCCTTTATCCGGCAAAGCGGTTAAGCGAGTTGTATAAAACCAATATCTTTTTAAAGCGCGAAGACCTCAATCATACCGGCTCGCATAAACTTAATAATACAATTGGCCAAATACTGATTGCAAAAGCATTGGGCAAGACCCGGATTATTGCCGAAACCGGTGCCGGGCAGCATGGGGTTGCCACTGCTACAGTCTGCGCCTTAATGAATTTGGAATGTATTGTATACATGGGCGAAACCGATGTTCAGCGGCAATACCCCAATGTAATGCGCATGAAAATGCTCGGAGCAGAGGTAGTTCCGGTAACAAGCGGCAATAAAACCCTGAAGGATGCTACCAATGAGGCTATCC
>Ga0316608_1000105_pt1 | contig 45349 bp, 34 predicted proteins | sample MIS2016152B_MG_FD_207673 | JGI IMG/M metagenome (GOLD analysis project Ga0316608, IMG submission 207673) | Microbial mat bacterial communities from Middle Island sinkhole, Lake Huron, Michigan, United States - MIS.2016.152B | ecosystem: Environmental > Aquatic > Freshwater > Lake > Sediment... | reverse complement strand
AGAGCAAGGGTCCATTTTTCTGGCCTCTTTCCGCTCAAAATGGTCTTCTTCCCGGTAGTCCTTCAGCTCGCAAGCAAACCGAGTCCTACGCTTTGAAGCATCAAACCGTGTGATAGGTGCTGCACCACTCACTCCCTTTGAAAGTCCTTGCCAGTACGCCTCTACATTGTTGCCAATGGGTGTTAATGCTCCTAAACCGGTGATGACGATTCTTTTAATACCCATAAGAATAATCAAGAGGAACTTGAGCTAGTGTACAGGCTAGCCTCTTTGCCTTATTGTAAGTTTTTCTCAAGGTAAGCAATGGCCTCGCCTACCGTTTGGAGCTTTTCTGCTTCCTCGTCTGGAATAGAGATACCAAACTCTTTTTCGACATCCATGATGAACTCCACTTTGTCTAAGGAATCTGCCCCTAAATCATTAGAAAAATTAGCCTCAGGCTTCACCACTGAGGCATCAACCCCTAGTTTTTCAACGATGATAGTAGTTATTCTTGACTTTATTTCTGACATTGTTTGCGGTTGTTTCGTTAGCGAGGTTGCAAATAAATAAATTATTTGGGACTTTACAAAGAAGTGTGCCCCGCTCCGGATGCGTCTGTAGGCGCTGGTTTAAATGTATAACAAGCCGATGGACGTTTTGTGAAAAAGACACAACTCATTATCACCGGCCCACTAGAAGATGCTACTTTGCTGGGCATTACCAGCGCACTTAAAGCATATAAACTTGCATGGCTGATCAACCGAACTACAACCCTCCAATTGGCCAAAGTGGTAGATTCTTGCTTGGAGACAACAGTTCATACAGACAGAAGTACCACCCATTTCTTATTTGAAACAGAACACTGCACATGTAGGCTTATCAAAAATAGGGGTGTGACAGGTAAAGAAGAAACGGTAAGCTACTTGGTGCCAAGCCTGAGGCACATTGATTTCTTTTTCTCCGTGCAAGATTTGACGAAAACCTTCGATGTTGATGCATTTTGCGGTGCTCTAGAGGCCACAAAAAGAATAGCTTACATAACCAGCCTTAACCTGGAAATGTACCAAGACAGGGCTCATTTATTCTTTCATTGATACCTCAGTACCCATAATCACTGCCAGGGTTACTGTCAACAGCCTTCTTAAGACCATATATGACTGTACCCATACAAGCTAAGAAGTGTACCAACGCGCTGAAGATCAATATGGTTGATTAGCACAGCAACGGTAACTCACAAGCTGACCTTCAGGCCGTCATACGCTAAATAGATGCCTCTAGGGAGCTCTTTTGATACTTTCTTATGGAATCCTAGGCAGTGGCTTATGTGCGTCAGATAGGTCACTTTAGCATTGACTTGTTGGGCAAGAGCAATGGCCTCTGTCAAACTAAAATGAGCAAGATGTGGCTCTCTTTGAAGGGCATTCACGATCAAAACAGTAGTGCCTCTTATTTTGGCTATTTCCTCCTCAGCAATACTTTTAGCATCTGTAATATAGGTGAGCTCGCCTAGCCTAAATCCCCAGATGGGCAAAGTATGGTGGTATACCCGAATGGGCACAACGGTCAGATTTTCGATCTGAAAGGGACAATTTTCGATGGTATGGAGCTCAAAATTAGAGATTTCTTGGTGCGGTGTTCTTGCGAATAAATAAGTAAATTCTTGTTGAAGACACTCGAGTACATGGGCACTAGCATAGAGGGGTATTTCCTTCTCGTGTTTGAAGACAAAACTTCTCATCTCGCTGAGCCCTCCAGTATGGTCCCTATGCCCATGGGTCAATAAAAGTGCATCTAGCCGCTCGATCCCTGCACTGAGCACCTGCTGCCTCAGGTCAGGCCCGGAATCGATGAGTATGCTTGTGTCGTGCTGGGTAAGATAAATGGAGCTTCTAAGCCGTTTGTCTTTGGAATCTGATGAGTGGCAGGTGGGGCACGAACAGGCAATCACAGGAACTCCCTGCGATGATCCCGTACCAAGAAAGGTAATCGTCAAAATCAGGACTTCTTTGGGGTTAGTAACCTTATAGTATCTTTTTCTATTGCTGCGATGCTAGCCTACTTGTCAGTACCATTGACATGCTCCAAAAGCAATTTCATCCAAACTGGACGCGCGTCCGTTCATAAAGGAGTAGTAAAAGGTAGTACAGGAATAAGTTACAAAGCTCGTTAGCTTTTTATTTTCCACATTCCCTACTAATTTTGCATTGCTTTAAAAGAAGGCTGATTCCGTAGCTCAGTTGGTAGAGCATCTCCCTTTTAAGGAGAGGGTCCTGGGTTCGAGCCCCAGCGGGGTCACTGGTCGGTAGATCATCGCAGGAAAAATCACTGTGATTCCTGTTGAATTACTGCCTAATAGTGCTTAAAAGCCCTCCTACACTAAACTAAATTCAGTCATCCTCGTTTTCCAGCAATTTCTTATTGCTCCCCTCCGCCAATTCTCCTTCTGAACTAGCTATCATAACAGCTACAACAGCATCTCCCGTAATATTGGTAACCGTTCTGCACATGTCTAAAATCCTGTCGGGCGCCAAGATCAAAGCTATTCCTGCCGCAGGTATGCCCAGCGATTGTAGCAGCACCATAGTTGTTACCATAGCACCTCCGGGCACTCCTGCCACACCAATAGAAGAGATGACTACATTGGCAAGAATTAAAAGCTGTGCTGTAATGGATAGATCTAGCCCTAGGGCCTGGGCAATAAAAACAATGGCAACCCCCTGATAGAGGGCTGTTCCATCCATGTTTACAGTAGCTCCTAGCGGCAACACGAAGCTGCTAATTTCTTCGGAAATGCCTAGGTGTCTTTCCGCCCTTTCCATGGTAACCGGCAAAGTAGCTGAGCTAGAGCTGGTAGTAAAGGCTACTAACTGTGCAGGGTATATGCCTTGAAAAAAGTCGATGCAGCCCATTTTGGTAAATAGTCTTAGAATGATGGGATAGACACCAAAAGTCATGAGTGCTAAACCCAAAACGACGGTGGCTACATACCACAATAGTGCATAGAGTATCCCAAAAACTTCGTTAGGATTGTTATCTCCCGCTACTTCTACCAATAAGGAAGCGACCAATGCGAACACCCCAATAGGCGCCAGCTTCATAATAAATCGGATCAGCTCTATAATCGCATCATTGAGGCCTTCAAAAAACAGAACAACAGGCCTGCTCTTTCTAGGTGGAATTTTTAGTAATGCTACCCCGAGCAGAATAGCAACCAATACTACTTGCAACAAATTTTTATTGTTGCCCATACTAGCCACTAGGTTTTCAGGAACAAGGTCCACGAGAAGTTGAAGGGGCTCACCTTGTTCCCTGATTACTTGTGTAGTAGACACGTGCTGTTCTGCCTCACCAGTATAAAGCGTCATAAGGCGGTCTCTAGTTTGTTCAGAGATGACCTGTCCGGGCTTGATTAGATTAGCAATTATGAGGCCTAGTGCAACGGCCAAAATGGTAGTAGCAGTGTAGATAAGAAAGGTTTTACCCCCAATTCTTGAAAGCTTGGCAACATCTTCAATACTAGTAACACCAACTACAAGCGAGACAAAGACAAGTGGGATAGCAACCATCTTCAAGCTATTCAAGAAAATTGTGCCAAAAGGCTTAATGTAATTAATGGTAAAAGAGGGAGACCAACCTAGCGTTACGCTTAGTAGCGCAAATAAGAGTCCCAAAACCAGCCCTATCAGAATCTGAATATGTAAAGCAATCTTTTTCATGTCTTTCTGTTTTTATAGCTGAGTAGAAAGGCACTGTAGGACTTACGCCCATGCCCCCTATTACGGAGAATGGTGATGATGACAGCAAGATCAAGAGGTAACGGGCATACCCAATTCACTGGACCCTTTTTTAGAGGTGAGTTACCCACCGAGCCAGGACCTTGACGTGTATCATAGTCAGCTGACCAGCATATTCTAACCTAACGCAGCGGGCACTCTTTGAAAAGAGAGCATGACATCAGTAAGATCACCTGCACCCCAAGTGGGTAGATTATATTTTTAGAGAAGTCGCTTCCTCAGGATAACGATACATCATTTTATCAGCCAAAAACTCTTCGGTGGCGATGATGACAGGCTTAGGCTGTTTTTCATAAGATGTAGAGATTTCCATATGCTCTTTGTTCTCAAAAACTTCCTCTACGTTGTCTGAGTGAGAAATAAACTCAGCAAGCTTGGCATCTAGCTCTTCCTTGGTTTTTACAGCAATTTGTTTGGCTCTTTTGGCAATAATTACTGTAGTCTCATAAATATTACCCGTGGACTTCACCAGCTCCACGAAATTTCTTGGGGTCAGAGCTATACTTTGTTTCATCATCATTAATGCTTTAGTTTCTGTTTGCAGCTGACTTTTTGCCAGAGGATAAGTTTGTGTACATCTCTTGGACTACTAAAGTATACTGGCTATCAGGATAGGCACCCAAAAATTCTTGGCAGTACTTAATAGCAATATCTGACTGTTCCTTTTTGGCGGTTCCCTTTGTCTCTTTGAGATATCGATATTGTGCATCAGCTTTCAAATAAGCAGCTTCCTCGTTATAGGAGGAGTCAGGGAAATCCTTTTGAAAATTCCCCAGGGCTACAACGGCTGCTCGGTAGTAGGTCAGCTGGGAATAGAACTTAGCATTGTTAAAATGCTTGAGGGCAAGTTTATTATCCAGCTCCTCCAATTGGACGTTAGCTTCGTCCACATAAACACCCCCAGGATAATAGCTGAGGTAGCTACGGAGTACATGGACCGCCTCTTGGGTGAGTGCTTGGTCAAGCTTCACATCAGGTGATTCCAAATACAGCGCATGGCCTTGCATGTACATGGCTTCTTCTACACGGGGATCTCCGAGGAATGTTTCACGAAAATGCTTGAAGCGATCTGAGCTTTGTATGTAGTTCTTTCGATGGAAGCTGCAATAAGCCTGGCAAAAACACGCGGACGCTTCTTCTTTTTTGCCTCGCAGCAGGGGAAGAGTTTCTTCAAATAACTGCAATGCTTCGTAATAATCTTCAGCCTCATAACACGTGATAGCCTGCTGATATTTGGTAAGAGCTGTGGACGTGCTCTGTAACGCACAAGAAGACAGGAGGCCTAAGACCAGTATTGAAGCACACAGGTTCTTGTATAACATAGGAGACAAAAGTAGGAGATAGTAACTACTTTGTCAAAGTTCCATTAATTAATAGCAAGGCATAGGCTTCAGTGCTTTTGATTGAGCTTAAATTTTTTATACACTTTTCGTGTTCCATAACCATGTTCTACGACTTCTTGTCTGGTAGGCTGTTCGGTAATTCTCCAGTTGAAATTCTCTAGCTCTTTGGCTTCTTCTACAATTGCATGTGGTGGATAGAATGCACCTATCGGTTTACGCCGAAATGTGATGCCAGCGATGGCATCTTCTTCCATATCGATACGAATCTGGCTACATCGTAAGTGGTTCATTCCTTTTAATTGCCCAGTGTCGTCCACAACAAAATAAATACTCTCTGCGTTCCCATCTATCTCTATGGAATCCATCTTATTTTCCTTAAAGAAGGCGACCATACTTCTCCCTTGTAGCTGGTTATAGTGCCCTGTAACATCTTCAGAAGCAACAAAAGCACGGGTGTTCATGTGCATTTCATGGAATGATTTGTCCTGGAGCAGGATGTGTACAGAATCAGCAGTAAGCTGGCTTGCATTGCTCCAAAAGATAGGATCGCCATAAAAATAAATGGTGGAGTCAGCACCTTGGTAGACCATGGTATCAGCTTTGCCCTGGAAGTCTTTTTTGTAGAGTTTTACGTTGTGGTAGGCACGTACTGTGGTGTTGTCGGTGCCGTCTTTGGTTGGCTCTTTTTCTGTAGCCACAAAAGTATCCGCAGATAGGTACAACGTGTCTTCTTCCAAAATCTTTGTCATCAATGCGTTCCCATAGACCTTGGCTATGCCTTTCTTTTTTTGGTATTGGCCATAATCACCCGAAATAATCACATCATCTTCTTTAGACACAAGTTTGACATGGCCAATAGCTGTGTAAATTTCTTCTGTTTTGTCTAACCTGAGCAAGTCGCCATGCAGTGTGTAAGCCGCTGTCTCTATTTTACTCTGCGCAAAGGTGCTCTGCTGACTGCTGGTGTTGTACTCTCCTCCCTCATGGGTCGTAAGTGTATGCTTACCATCTTTGCTAGTAATTTTTGTAAGGCCTCCGAACTGGGCTATTTTTGTAACAGTATTGTAATGTAAGGTATCGCATTGCAAGGTATAGTCTTGATTAACCAGTTCTACTTTTTGATCAAAGGTGGCCGCCTTATCTAGATTGTTATACTGCCCAGACTCACTGGTCAGTACATTATTTCCTTCTATCAGTTTGCCTCCCTGCACAAAGTACCCTTGCTTGGTCTCCATGTCATAGTCGAAATGATCTGTGTAGAAGGTCGTCGTATCTGATTGGTAAACTACATGGCCACGCAGTTTGGCCAACTGGTGCTCCTCCTCATAAAGGAGCTGATCTGCTACAATAACAGAGCCATCCTCATGGATAATCTTAACATGGCCCTGGGCTTCAATTAGTTTTCTTTTGTCATAATAAATAGCATTATCTGCCTGAATGGTGAACTTCTCCAAGCCAATCACCACCTTCCCCACGAGCTTCTTGCAAGGTTCGTCGTTGATTACATCACTCTCCAAATGCTCAGCACGAAGGCTCACCTCCATCTTTTCCTGGGCATACGCCACTGTATAAACACCTAATAGCAGCAGCAAAAGACACTTCCAGGACCATATCCTCCACATACCTTCAGAACATTTCATAGCTAGCTGTTGTTTACCAACATGTTGATTCACTGCAGTACCTTAAAAGATGAACCATCTTGTCAGACCAGTACGGCTTTTCGCCGTTTATAGTGATATTTACGTCCAGTAGTAGCCCTTGCTAAGACAACCCTAAGCACACGTTCTACGAAGCTACGCAATACCCGCATGCTGAACGCATTTCTCTCATTTACCCTTAAAAAACAACTCTTGCCACAAAAAGGACCTACGCTTTTGGCAGTGAGTGGGGGCGTGGACTCTGTAGTGATGAGCACTCTCTTTCACCAAGCAAAATTAAGCTTTGCTGTGGCCCATTGCAATTTCGGCCTGAGAGGCACAGCATCAGACCAAGACGAGGCATGGGTGCGTGCCTTAGCACAACAATATGAAGTTGCTTTTTACGTCCATGCCTTTGATCTGCCCACTTATGCGCAAACGCGGGGCATATCTATTCAGATGGCTGCCCGGACGCTCCGTTATGCATGGTTTCAGACACTTTGTGAGGAACATGGTTTTGAAAAAGTGGCTACTGCACACCATGGCACCGACAACCTAGAAACCGTGTTGCTGCACCTCACTAAGGGAACGGGTATTGCAGGTCTTCATGGCATTTTGGCTGCACGAGGCAGGTATATCAGACCCTTGCTTTTTTCCAACAAAGCTGAAATTCTAAAATATGCACAAGCGGAAGGGTTGACCTGGCGCGAAGACAGTTCTAATCGCCAAGATAACTACCAAAGAAATCTGATGAGAAACCAGGTAGTGCCTTTTCTTCAAAAGCTAAATCCTCGCCTGGAAGCTACCTTTAGGCTAACCTTGGAGCGGTTGGGTCAGGTAGAAGCGGTATTTAACGAACAGGTAGCAACCGTCTGCCAACAAATATGTCGCCACCAAGGAACAGACTATTATGTAGCTATTCATGCCATACAAGACAAACCTTGGGCCCCCGTAGTAGCGTGGGAATTGCTCAAGTCTTTCGGGTTCAACTTTATACAAATCAGCAATCTACTGGCCCAAAAACATCCCACTGGGACAATGTTTGAGGCTGCTAGGCATCGGCTTTATGTAGACCGAGGACATTGGATTGTGACACCCTGTACCAAGCCAAGCTCCCAGTCCTACACGATCGATGCAACGACAAAGTCTTTGACCATGCCGCCTCATAAGCTCCAGTGCACGCACATACCCAGGGCACAGTATACCATAGTGGCCAACAAGGAAGTGGCTGCCCTGAACAGGGCTCAATTAAAGTTTCCCTTGGTCGTACGCAAGTGGCAACCGGGCGATGTATTTTACCCCCTAGGCATGCGACAGCGAAAAAAATTGAGTGATTTTTTAATCGACAAAAAAATTCCCGTCCCCTTGAAAGCACAGGTGTGGGTGGTGACCTCTGGTGGTAAAATTGTGTGGATACTGGGCCATAGAATCGATGATCGCTTCAAGGTCACAGCAAGTACACAACAGGTGTATGAAATACGGCTCAAGACGATTCCTGGACAGGCTGAAGAGTGATGGTATGGCTGTTTTTCCGCATGTGTAAACTGGGAGAGGCATAAAAATCAGGTGAACCATGATCATTTTCATAAATCAAAAAGGCAGCTAGGTCTTCCTGTTGCGCTAGCAACTCCTGGGCAAACGCCAATCCACGCACCATCATGGCTGTGGCATACGCATCGGCAGTCCCACAGTCTTTACTCACTACCACAGCAGCCAGGAGTGTGTGCTGCGCAGGATAGCCGGTAGAAGGGTCAATGATGCAATTCGGATGGGACGGGTTTTTACCCTTCTTGCCAGCAATGGCTACGGCCTTATTCACTAATTCTATGGTAATCTGCAGCTCATCATCTACTAAAGAGGCTACATATGGATGGATAGCCATGTGCCAAGCCCTGTTTTTGCTTGGCTTTCCATGTGCCATGGCTTTGCTCCCTAACACTATACACATGTATTCTATGCCATGTGTACGTAACAGTTCAGCTATGTGGTCTACTGCATAGCCTTTTAGGATACTGCTGAAATCCAGCTTAACGCCTTCCTTGAGTTTTTTGATTCTTTGCGCATTGGCCACGATGTAGTCCAAGCTAACACACTCACAAAGAGTATTAACTTGCAGGCTGTCTGAATAATTAATATCACCAGGACTACCCTCCCAAGCATTGACCAGCGGCAAGACAGTAGGATCAAAGGCACCTGCTGTGTTTCGGTAAACTTCTTTGCTCTTGGCAAAGACTGGATAAAAAAAGGGGGATTCAAAATAAAACGCACTGCAATCATGCTCGTTGAACCTGGATAATTCTGAATCTGGTAAGGAAGTAGATAGAGCGTGGTGCAAGTGCACCAAGAGGGCATCAATTTCTTCTTGATAATTCCTTCCCCATGTGTCCAAGTATTGGATGCGGTAGGGTGTGCGCATAGTCTCACCTTGCAGTGTTACCATACTAGGTCTCCCCAGAATGAGGTTGAGGACAATGCCTCCCAAAAAGACCAGTGCCAAGATTCGTTTTTTCTGTTGCACCCACCTACACCACTGGATCAAAATTTGGGAAACAGGAATTTTCCGGAGCTTATTTTTTATTTCCTGTAAGGGTTTTTTGACGTGATACATGCACGTGATATCAATTTTTTGTAAAGCAACACTGTTCTACCCAGTGGCAGGACAGACACAAGTTGAACGCCAATTTAGCCTAATCTGATTGAACATGATAGTCCGGTCCGCATACAACTGAGATAGATGCTCCTTGGCATAGGCACAAGCTATGGAGGATTAACATAGACCAGTCTTTATATTTGCCAGCATGCTTCAACATTCCTTATTCCTTCTTGCAATAGCACCAAGACCATCCGAAGGATCAACTTATTACTGAAGATGATGTTATATGGCACATTATGATTTCAAATCGATAGAGCAAAAGTGGCAGTATTACTGGGCCAAGCACCAAAGTTTCCGCACCCAAGAAGCCCAAGGTCAGCCTAAATTTTACGTCCTAGACATGTTTCCATACCCCTCAGGCGCCGGTCTGCATGTAGGCCATGCCTTGGGTTATATTGCCTCTGACATTGTAGCACGCTACAAGCGTAGCCAAGGCTATCATGTGTTGCATCCCATGGGATTCGATGCGTTTGGCTTGCCTGCAGAGCAATACGCCCTGCAAACAGGCCAACACCCTGCTGTAGCCACCTCCCAAAATATCAGCTATTACCAAGCACAACTACAGCGGTTAGGACTTTCGTTCGACTGGCATCGAGCTGTGTGCACAAGTGACCCCTCGTACTACCGATGGACCCAGTGGATTTTCCTGCAGCTGTTTCACAGCTGGTACGACAACCACTTGCAAAAAGCCCGCTCCATCCAAGACCTGGTGGCTTGTTTAACAAAGGGAGGCAATGACAACATACAAGCTGCGTGTGATGAAGATACGCCTATGGTCACAGCCGAAGCTTGGCAGCAAATGCCTGAAAAAGAACAACAAGCCCTACTCCTTAAATACAGACTGGCCTTCTTAGAAGACACCATGATCAACTGGTGTCCTGAGTTAGGCACAGTGCTCGCCAACGAAGAGGTCAAAGAGGGGCTGTCAGAACGTGGAGGGCACCCGGTGGTACGCAAAAAGATGCAGCAATGGAGCCTGCGCATTACGGCCTATGCAACGCGCCTGTTGGAGGATCTAACGGATTTAGACTGGCCTGCGTCTGTCAAGGAGATGCAACGCCATTGGATCGGTGTGTCACCAGGTGCAACCATTGCCTTTCAAGCAACGGCACCAGATGGCACGACCCATGCACTGAACATCTTTACTAGCCGGCCTGCAACCCTCTTTGGCGTGACCTACCTAGCACTAGCACCGGAGCATCCTTTGGTCCAATCACTGACAATAGCCAAACAACAAGCAGCTGTCAACAGCTATATGGTCCAGGCAAAGAATCGCACAGAAAGGGAACGATTGGCAGATCTAAAGCGTGTAACCGGGGTATTTACAGGTGCCTATGCCAAGCACCCTTTTACTGGAAAGCCGCTACCCATTTGGGTGGCCGATTATGTGATGGCAGGGTATGGTACTGGGGCAGTGATGGGTGTGCCAGCACACGACAACCGTGACCATGCTTTTGCCCAACAGTTGCGCCTGCCCATGGTGCAAGTGGTTACAGGTGGTGATGTGACCAAGGCAGCTTACGAGGCCCAAACAGGCAGGCTCATCAACTCTGATTTTCTAGATAACCTCACGGTACAAGAAGCCACAGAGGCAATCCTAAAAAAACTCACAGCAATCCAGCAGGGCAAGCCTACAACCACCTTTCGCTTGCGAAATGCCATCTTCAGTCGACAACGCTACTGGGGAGAGCCTTTTCCCATCTACTATAAAGATGGCATGCCCTATACCCTGTCTGAAGAATTATTGCCTCTAACACTCCCACCTATCAAAGCCTACCAGCCTACCCCCACGGGCCAGCCACCTCTGGGCCATGCTGACCACTGGCATACGGCAGCCGGAGACCCTCTGGAGCTTAGCACTATGCCAGGTTGGGCGGGCTCTAGTTGGTACTTCTTACGCTACATGGATCCGCACAACGAGGAAGCTTTTGTAAGTCCATCGGCCCAAACTTATTGGCAATCAGTAGACCTTTATATAGGAGGAGCAGAGCACGCCACGGGTCACCTCTTGTACGCTCGCTTTTGGACAAAGTTTTTGTACGATCTAGGCTATATCAATGCAAAAGAGCCTTTCCAAAAACTGATCAATCAAGGCATGATGCAAGCCCTATCCAGCTTTGCCTATCGCATCAAGGGCACCCAGCAGTTTGTCAGCTATCATCTTAATCTTAGAGAAGAATATGACACCGTGCCCATGCATGTGCCTATTGACTTAGTAAAAGACCGCGTGCTAGATATAGAAGCTTTTAGGAAATGGCGACCTGAACTACAAGATGCCACATTTATACTCGAAGACGGGCAATACATCTGTGGTGAAGAGGTAGAAAAAATGTCCAAATCCAAGCACAATGTTATCAACCCAGACACAATCATCGCACAATACGGGGCAGATACACTGCGGCTTTACATCTTGTTCTTAGGCCCTTTAGAGCAATCCAAGCCCTGGGATACGCACGGTATCGACGGTGTGTTTCGGTTCTTGGCCAAACTCTGGAAGCTATTCTACAACCCAGCAGGGCTGGTAGCCATCACAGACATGCCTCCTCCTGTAAAAGCCCTTAAGATCCTCCACAAGACCATCAAAAAAGTACAAGGAGCTATTGAACGTTATGCCTTCAATACGGCCGTGAGCGCTTTCATGATTTGTGTCAATGAGCTCACTGCCCTGTCTTGTAACCATCGGGTGGTGCTGCAAGACCTGGTAGTGCTATTGGCTCCTTTTGCTCCCCATATGGCAGAAGAGCTTTGGCAGCACCTGGGCCATACCACCAGCGTAGCACACGCCCCTTTGCCACGATGGGAAGCAGTCCATATCCAGGAAGCTAGCTTCGAGTATCCTATTACGGTCAATGGAAAAGTGCGGACCAAGCTAGTCTTTGCACTGGACACGCCCCATAAGGAGATAGAGAAACAAGTATTGGACCACACGATTATTCAGAAGTGGACCCAGGGAAAACCCCCAAAAAAGATCGTCATCGTACCACAGCGAATTGTGAATGTGGTGGTTTAAACTTAACCAAGCTCCCTCAACTGGGCGAATACACCCATGCGCCCATTCCGCTAATAAATTCCATCCAACATGCGCAAACGAATACTCAACTATCCAATGGTCCTATCATGCTTACTTATAATACTCCCGAGGGTGGTGCAAGCTGCTGTCGGAAATAGGAACGACAAGGAGTTTATTTTTGACCGCTACGGGTCTCCCTACTCCTCTTCCTCAATGCTTATATCAAGTAGGGCCCTCTTGAATGAGGCAGAAGATTGCGTGTTTTGTACCAAACATGCTCAATACGGCATTTGGAGCAGAATTGCCACAACCGTACTAAATGGCATATGCAATATATTCTCAGTAGTGGCAAACCACGAAGTTAATGGACATGGATTCAGAGCACGAAGCCTGGGCGTTCCTGTATCTCATTATTCCTTTCATTTCTTAGGATTAGGAGGAACAACGCATTTCAAACCCTATTTCACCCAAGAGCCTGTTGCTGTCATATTAGATAAACAATTGTTAATAACTATAGGGGGCTCTGAGGCGAATCATGTTCTAGCACTAGAACTTCTTTTTAAGAATTTTAAAAACCTGTCGCTAGGCAGCAGAACCTATGGACTCTTTTGTACTTCCTACAATGATCTTACATCTTATATTCTGGGTACTTTCTTTTCAGAGGCAGCGCGAAACGTATCTGGTAACGATATTGTATCTTACATTGAAGATATCAATTGTAAACACAATACAGATGGCATCGACATCGATAAGCTGATGAAAGGCTCGCTTGTATTCCTGTGCAATCCTATTTTATACATCTCTTTATGGGCTCAGTTAGATTATCTATTCACGGGAAAGGACACTTTTACAATTCCTCATTTGAAGTTGGCTCACATCAACTACATGCCCTTGATCAGAATGGGGTTAACTCCGTTCGGACCCACGTACTATTTAGAAAACTATATTGGGCATGGCAACAAAACTTTCTTGGTGAGCATCAGTGGTGGCCATTCACCCTACTACACGCGTGGCTATGGAGGTATACAACTACAAACCGCCAGATTGTGGACCTATAAAAATTATGGCTTGGATGTGATAGGAAACCTATGGTGCCAGCCCAAACTGCAACTAAAAGACCAGGATCAATGCGAAGATCAAAACTATTGGGGCGGACTCATGGGAATCAATACCAAATTCAAGCTTGGGAAGCTTGTTTCCTTAAACGCTTCCATCTTATATAAAGATACAGGGTTTGTAGAAGGGATCGTGGCAAATAGTGGCCTCATATTTAGAGGTGGCTTTTCACTTCATTATTAATGAAAGACTGTAGAGGTCGGCGCGCGCTGACGTGAGCCCCCTCTCTCGTGATCCTACCCCAGTTGTCGTGTTAGCTTATAAGGCACGGGAAACACCTGCATGAAAAACCGCATACAGCTCAGGTTTAGTGAGTTTTTATTTTTTCAAGAAAATACATCACGTCCTGCAGTGCTCGTGCATACACTGGCGCAAGCTCTTCCTTGTCTTCAAGTACCATGGCGTGAAAAGCCGACCAGTCAACCAGCTTAACTTCATGCACAGCGTCGGTCTCCAGTACAAGATCTGATACTTGAAAGTCAGCCCTACCCATATAAACATCATTCAACTGACGATCTATGTAGGTAGCGTTTATGGCGGCATCCTGCCTGAAAGAAAATAAGAAGTCAATTTTTACATCAGCTGGATGGAGGCCTAGTTCTTCGTAAAATTCTCTTCGCATGGCTGCACTACTACTTTCCCCCGCTTGCACGTGCCCTGTGACGGATATGCTCAACTTGCCTGGGTAGTGGTCTGTAGTAGGGGATCGGCGCTGGAGCAGCAGCCTATTGGAGCAATCGAACAAATACAAATGTACGGCGCGATGGACTCTCCCCAGCTTATGTACCTCTTTTTTGGAGAGCACTTCACCTGTTCTGATTCCGCAGTCACTTAGGACATCGATTTTTTCTGCTGTTTCCACAAATCTTGCTTTATTTTCACCTTTTTTGGCGGATTGTGAATTGAATATGACATTTCAAAAAGTAAAGATAGTCCCAATTATTTTTGAAGCAAGATGCTGCATTGGCTCTGTGTTAGTCCCCCTGAGTAGCCAGAAAACGCTCTGCATCCAAGGCAGCCATGCACCCTGTGCCTGCAGCAGTCACTGCTTGTCTGTACACTGCATCTTGGACATCGCCTGCCGCAAAGACACCAGGGAGGTTGGTTTTGGTAGTTCCTGCAACGGTTTGGATATATCCCTGAGGATTTAGGTCCAGGTAAGGAGCAAATAGGGCGGTGTTGGGTTGGTGACCAATAGCCACAAAAAAACCTTGGAGAAGTATATCGTGCTTACGCTGGGTTTGGTTATTGACCACACGCACGCCCGTTACAGCTTCTGCACCTAGTATCTCCTCCACCTCGGTTTGCCACAGGATTTCGATATTGGGTTTGCTCATCACACGTTGCTGCATGATGGCCGAAGCACGTAACTTGTCCCTACGCACAAGCATATATACCTTATTACAAATATTGGATAAATAAGAAGCTTCTTCTGCAGCACTATCTCCCCCACCTACTACGGCTACCTCCTGCCCTTTAAAAAAGAACCCATCGCAGATGGCACATGCAGAGACTCCTTTTCCATTGAGCCGCTTCTCAGAGGGCAAGCCTAGCCATTGGGCGGCAGCACCCGTAGCAATAATGATGACCTTGGCCTTGACGGTGTGCTGGTCATCGATGGTTGCTTGGTAGGGATAGGTAGAGAGGTTGACAGCGGTAACGTTGGCTGCATGGATAGTAGTACCAAATCGCTGGGCCTGCTGTTGAAAGTCGCGCATCATTTGGGGCCCTTGTACACCTTCAGGGTAGCCGGGATAGTTCTCTACCTCTGTAGTAATGGTCAACTGTCCTCCAGGTTGGTGACCCTGGTAGAGTACGGGGTTGAGGCCAGCCCTAGCAGCATAAATAGCAGCGGTGTATCCGGCAGGCCCTGAGCCAATGATGAGTACGTTTGCAACTCCTGGGTCCATGGTAAAAAAACAGCTCAGCCTAAGTAGGGCTTCAAAGTATCACTGCGTGAGGACTGCCTGAGCTTTTTGATCCCTTTTTCTTTGATTTGTCGCACACGCTCACGGGTCAAATGGAAGCGAGCACCTATCTCTTCTAAAGTCATCGGATGCGTGTCGTTCAACCCGAAATAGAGCAGGATTACGTCGGCTTCTCGATCAGTAAGTGTAGCTAATGAACGCCGTATCTCTTCTCGGAGCGAGTCGTGCATTAACTCATCATCGGGTTTTTCTTCAGAACTATTCTCTAGGACGTCTAATAGGCTATTTTCTTCCCCTTTTACAAAGGGAGCATCTACCGAAATATGCCGCCCGGATACCTTCATCGTATCCCTCACCTCGTTGGCACTGACCTCCAGCACTTCTGCTAGCTCCTCAGGGGTAGGTTCACGTTCATATTTTTGCTCTAACTGAGAGAAAGTCCTAGATATTTTGTTCAAAGAGCCCACTCGGTTCAAAGGCAAGCGCACGATCCTAGACTGCTCTGCCAATGCCTGTAGAATAGATTGCCTGATCCACCACACAGCATAAGAAATGAATTTAAAGCCTCTCGTCTCATCAAATCGTTGTGCTGATTTGATTAAGCCTAAGTTTCCTTCGTTAATGAGATCACTTAGGGATAGACCTTGGTTCTGGTATTGTTTGGCTACAGACACAACAAAGCGGAGGTTGGCTTTAGTAAGTTTTTCAAGCGCTAATTTATCGCCCGCTCTAATGAGTTTGGCCAAGACTACTTCCTCATCAGCAGTCAATAAATCCACCTTACCGATCTCTTGCAAGTACTTGTCTAATGATTGACTGTCTCGGTTAGTAATCTGTTTGCTTATCTTAAGCTGTCTCATGAGGATTCGATTGTACGCTTTAAATAGATGAATAGAAGTAGTAATCTGCGGAGGGCAACACGGAAACTGGGGTATGCGCCTTCCTTTTTTGCCAATTAGATAGGCCACAAGCTAACCGGCAGCAGCACCAGTAGGTTTTGGCAACAAGACCTTACGAGAAAGCCTATATTTCCCAGTTTTAAGATCGATTTCTGTGAGTTTTACTTGTATCTCTTCTCCTTCTTCCAAGATACCTCCTAAGTCTGCTATACGCTCCCATTTCACTTCAGAGATATGTAATAGTCCGTCTTTGCCAGGCATGAATTCTACAAAGGCACCAAAGTCTTTTATAGTCTTGACTTTGCCAGTGTATATTTCTCCTAGGATAGGCTGGGCAACAATATCTTTCACCCGCTGCTCTGCTTTTGCAATAGCTCCTTGGTCAGGGGCGAAAAACTTGACAACACCTACACCATTTTCTTCTTCAACGAGCACCGTGGCACCGCTTTCCCGTTGTATTTCTTGGATCACTTTACCCCCCGGGCCAATGACAGCGCCGATCATGTCTTTGGCAATATGCATGATGCTGATTCTGGGAACATGTGGCTTGTAATCTTTTCGTGGCTTAGCCATGCCCTTGTTCATCTCTTCAAGAATATGTAATCGCCCAGCTTTAGACTGGGCCAAGGCTGCTTCCAAGATTTCATACGAAAGTCCCGCTACTTTGATATCCATCTGGCAAGCTGTAATGCCTTTTTGTGTACCTGCTACCTTAAAATCCATATCACCCAAGTGGTCCTCGTCACCTAGAATGTCTGAGAGCACAGCGTATTTTCCAGTCTCCGTGTCCATGACTAGTCCCATCGCAATTCCAGATACAGGTGCTTTGATACGGACCCCTGCGTCCATCAGGGCTAAGGAACCAGCACATACGGTAGCCATAGAGGAAGAACCATTGGACTCAAGAATGTCGGATACTATGCGAAGGGTATAGGGGTTCTCTTCCGCTGAGGGCAAAATCTTTTTCAAGGCCCGCATCGCTAGGTTACCGTGGCCTATCTCTCTCCTGGCAGGGCCTCGATTGGGTTTTACTTCTCCAGTAGAGAAGCCTGGGAAGTTGTAGTGGAGCATAAATTTGTTGTAGCCTCTTGTCATGGCGCGATCTATTATCTGTTCATCTAGCCTGCTTCCCAGTGTTACGGTAGTGAGAGACTGGGTCTCCCCCCTCGTAAAAATAGAAGAGCCATGCGCAGCTGGAAGGTAGTCTACTGCTGTCCAGATAGGCCTGATCTCATCTAGCTTTCTACCGTCCAGACGCACTCCCTCCTCCAAAATTAAGGTGCGGACAGCTTTTTTTTCTACTTTATGGAAGATGTTATCAAACAAGAAAAGATCGATCTCGTGATCGTCGGGTAGGCTTTGTAGGTAAGATTGCTTGACTGCTTGCAAGGCTTCTTTGCGCTGCTGCTTGTTGTTGACTCCTGGCTGTATTATGGCATAGACCTTGTCATAAAGCGCTTTGAATACTGTTTCTTTCCATGCAGGAGCTTCTTGTGGATTTACTTCTACAGGATTTTTCGCACTTGCGCCTACTGCAGCAGCCAATGCGTCTTGAACCTTACAGTGTTCTTTGATGGCCTCGTGGGCAAATTGTATGGCTGCTATCATCCCTTCCTCCTGTACTTCACTCATTTCTCCTTCAACCATGAGGATACTCTCTGCAGTAGCACCTACAATTAAATCGATATCAGCCATCTCAAGGGCTTTTGGTGTCGGGTTGATATACAACTGACCCCCTATTCTGGCAACGCGCACCTCAGATATAGGGCCGGCGAAAGGTATAGGGGAGACCATTAAGGCTGCAGAGGCAGCCAGCGCTGCCAAGGCATCAGGAAGCACGTCTTCGTCAGCAGATATGAGCGAAATATTGATTTGTGTCTCCGCCGTGTATCCTTTGGGAAAAAGCGGCCGGATAGCGCGATCTACCAGGCGTGCAATCAATATTTCGTGATCTCCTAGTCTGCCTTCTCGCTTTAGAAAACCTCCAGGAATCTTGCCTGCCGCCGCAAATTTTTCTTGATAGTCTACATAAAGGGGCAAAAAATACACCCCTTCTTGAGGTTCCTTTTTGGCTACTACGGTAGCGAGAAGCATGGTATCACCCATCCTCACTACTACTGCTCCATCTGCCTGCTTGGCCAGCTTGCCTGTTTCAATGGTAATTGTTCGGTTGTCAGCAAGTTGTATGGTCTTTGCTATAGGTTGCATATTTTTTCAATCTGATTAGGTGGCTGTATCAATAGGGTTTTCCTGCAATGCTTGGCCTAGTTGCAAAGAACATAGTGGCCTGAAGCACAGCAAAGGCACCCAATACGGTGAATACATGCCTTGAAGTAGCTGAGGCCTATTTTCTTAAGCCAAGGCTAGTTACCGCTGCTCGGTATCGCTCCAGATCTTCTCGCTTGAGATAGGATAATAGGCGTTTTCGTTTGCCAACAAGCTTGGTCAAGCCTAGCCTAGAGGCCTTGTCTTTTTTATGGGTCCCTAAACGATGGGTTAGGTATTTTATTCTGTGGGTAAAAAGGGCCACCTGAGATTCTGTAGATCCTGTATCTTTTGCTGACTTTTTGGCGCCAAACGCTTGAAATAAGCCTTCTTTTTCTGCTTTGGTGAGTTTCATTATAATTGCTTATAGGCTATTCGGAAACGAGCTCAAAAGTAAGAAAAAAAACATACCCCAACAACCTGCTGCTACCTACTCTCAACCCATATTGATGGCCGCCAACTTTTGGTTAGGCTGTATTAGGGGTTACTGGTTACGGGGAGGCCTGAATAGTTTGCTGACTTTGTACACACATTTTTTGATCCTTCCCAACAGCACAACATAAAAGTCAGCCTCTAAGAGGCGCGCGTCTTGATAGGCTTGTCTTAAAAAGAATAACCCAAAAGGAAGCAATAACCAATTGGCGAGCCAAGCTCCACTAAAAGTATCGATCACTTCTGCATTGGCCCATTTTTCTCCTAACATTTCAAAGATATAATGCCATACTATCAAGCCTGTGGCAATGATAAGGGGGATACCTAGCCCTCCCTTCTTGATGATGGCACCTAGGGGTGCGCCAACCAAGAACACAACGATGCAGCTTGCCGCCCATGCCATCATCTTATTCCGTGCTAGTTCATGGCTTCTGATTTCTTTTTCTAGCCGTTTCGTCTCGGTTACTTGCCGTGCTACTTCTCCCTTAAAGGTCTTTGCCTGTTTCAGCGCTTCTCCATAGATGTGCGCCAAGTCCGTTGCCTTGTACAGTGTCGATAACGCTTTAGGAAAGTCATTAGCAGCACGTAGTTCCTCTGACTGGGTCTTGGCACGATGGTGTTGCTCAGCATAAACTTTGAGATGCAATATATTGGCTAACTCTAGTAAGTTTCCCTGCACTGTTGCAGCAGCTGGCTCAGTGTTGTCAGGCGGTGTCAGAAGGCACAATGCCTCTGCGCTTAAGGACTGCCTAACTTCCTGTATGGCGCTTTTCATAGCAACAACATCGGCAGCCAATTGTTGTGTATTTTTCGTCCTATAAGAGCCAGTAAACAACTCTTGCTTTGTTCTAGATAGCTTGAATGATTCTAAACTGAGGAGCAATTTTTGGGTTTTGAAACTAGTTCTGTAAAACAGGGGCACTTGCTCATCATTGCTGGTAGCGGTGTTGGCTTGGGGTGGTTCCTCCACGTAATTATGTCCATTAAACAGTTCAATCACCAGATATGTTTCGTCCTGATTCGCGTATATCCTGCCGGATTCGGCCATAGTCAATGATACATTGCCTCTATCCTGGGTGTGGTCGTAAATCATGATGCCTTGTAGCGTTTTTTGATCATCCAGTTTTTTGCGGACTTTGATGCTATAGCCAGGTATACCATCATAAAACACCCCTTCTTTGATGGCTACAGAAGGCTTCTTCTTGCACAGATCATGCAGCAAACTAAACGTATCCAAATAAGCGCGAGGCACTACATAACTGTTAGAGAAAAAAACAAGTACACTCAGCAGCAATACAAAACAGAACAAAGGCAATAAAACCCTTGGTAATGAGATGCCAGCACTCTTCAGCGCCGTGAGTTCATAATGCTCGCCAAGGTTCCCCAGCGCCATGATAGAAGCAAGCAGGATGGCCAAAGGGAAAGCCTGTTTTGTTGCCCAAATGCCGACGTAAGAGGCTAATTGCGCGTAGATAGCCAGGCCCAAACCTTTTCCAATCAATTCATCAAAATTGAGGAGAAAGAACTGCATCAAGAGCACAAAAAAAGCTGCACAAACAGTGAGCGCAAACAACCCTAAGAAGGAGCTAAGAACAAGTTTATCAATTTTCTTCATCGCTGATTAGCCATCCATCGCCTAACTTCGGAAACTTTCAAAGCGAAAGTCCGTCAAAAATATGCATATCGCAAATTGAATTCTGACACATATTGTGTATAATGGGCCCACTTCTGGCGAGGTAGCTCAGGCGGTCAGAGCGTCGGATTCATAACCCGGAGGTCGAGGGTTCGATCCCCTCCCTCGCTACCGGTGCTATTTGTCAATCCAATTTATGTTTTAAGATGATAAAGATTTAGCTGGTTCTTATGAGAATTGATATCATCACTTGCCTGCCCCAGCTTTTAGAAAGCCCCTTCTCACACTCCATTGTCAAAAGAGCTGTTGGCCGAGAAAAAATAGTCCTACACATCCATGATTTAAGGGAGTATGCCACCAATAAACACCGCCAAGTAGATGACTACTTGTACGGCGGCGAGGCAGGCATGTTGCTCATGATAGAACCCATCGCACGCTGCATCAATACACTTAAAGAGAAGATAAACTACCAAGAGTTTATATACATGGCTCCAGACGGAGAGCGGTTGACCCAAAGAGTAGCCAATGAACTCTCTTTGCGAGACAACCTACTGATTCTATGTGGCCATTACAAAGGTGTAGACGAAAGAGTGCGGGAGCACTTGATAACGCGAGAAATCAGTATTGGTGACTACGTCCTATCAGGAGGCGAACTAGCAGCTGCTGTCCTGGTAGATACCATCGTTAGGCTACTGCCCGGGGCATTATCAGACGAAACATCAGCATTAACCGACTCCTTCCAAGAGGATTTGATTGCACCTCCTGCCTACACAAGACCAGCTAAATTTCAGGGCATGGACGTCCCTGCCGTATTACTATCTGGCAATGCCAAAGCTATTCAACAGTGGCGTTACGAGAAGGCATTAGAAAGAACAAAAAATCGGAGGCCAGCACTATACCTTGGCCAAGAACCGATGGGTGATTAGAGGCTTAGGGGTGGTGCTACCTGATTAGTGGTAAAGTAGATGGGCTAGGTCTGGGACAAGCATTTTAAAAATTTTTCAGCAGCGGCTAATATCTTTGCGTATTTTTTTCGTTGTAGCAAAAAAGCAGGGCCTTGCCAGCGAGGCAAAAGGTGGATAAAAACACAACTTCACCAAGAGAGTTGCGTAAGGAATACTAGTTAGTTGCTGGATTTTGATTACCTAATCTTTTTTTGCCTTGAATAAGCATAATCGCATTGGTACCAAGGAGTATGACCAAATCATCGAATCGCTAACCGTTACATTCATCAAGGCTAGGCATATCCAACTCCTACAATCACTGTCCATTGAAAATTTTCATGACGTTGAGAATTTTTTAGTCCTTCTCAATAGCGGCCAAATTGCTTGCATTCAAGAGGGGCGGCAGCACACGGTAGCAGCAGGAGAGATTTTATTCATTCCGGGCGGGCAGCCTATGACGATCACCTATGGAGAGGATAATCCGGTAATCCTGCACAACAACTACTTCCCCTCCAGGCGCTGGCAATACTTTCAGGCCATGCACGCACCAGCTTTTACAGCACAGTTTGAGAATTTTAGTTATGTTACCTTCAATGCTAAGGTTTTTAATACGGCCAATTTCTTCGCTTACTTAGGCATTCCAGCTTTTGTTATCAAAGACAACGAGCGGCTAAGTGCTACACTCAAAAACGTGCTGATAGAAAGTAGGGCTGAAGCAGTGGGCGGCAACAGAATGCTCAAAGTCTATACAGAGCAATTAGTCATTGAACTCGTCAGGCACCTCATTGATAAAAACCTTTTTATTGAAAAACTGGCTGCACACAGTAATCACTTCAAGGACCCACGCCTCATCAGCATTTTTAATTACGTCCAAGAAAACTTACACGGCGACTTGTCCAACAGAATACTGGCTACCGTTGCCCATCTTGCTGAAGATTATGCAGGGCAATACTTTAAGATGCGCACAGGCGTCAATACACAAGATTACATCGAATACCAACGCATGGAACAGGCGGTTAAGTTGCTCAGAACCACCCAAAAGAGCATTCGTGGTATTGCCAAAGCGGTAGGTTTTAGAGACACCGCCTATTTCTGTCGAAGGTTCAAAATGAAGTTTGGCATTCCAGCCGGGAAAATGCGTAGCTGGGAGACTGTCATGGGTGGCTAGCAAAACGCTTTTCCCAAGGCGGATCTTTGCTTGTGGATAATGACTGCTGGGACTTTATGTCAAAACGTACTGCCTTTGAAGGAACGAAGTGAAGCAAGTCGAACGCACGGGGCGTTGAGGGCCATTTACGGTTTGAGGCCCGTGAGGGTCGAGTTGAGATGGTCCGGCCCTGTGCGGAGGTTTATACGCATTTTCTTAACAGCGGTGAAGGTTTTTGCCTACTTTTTGGCTTCAAAAAGTAGGGCCTCGCCGGCAGGGGGTGATGCTAACGCACACGGCTCAGCAGCCAGAGCGACAGCAATAAAGCTACACACCCCCCTGAAACCAGGAGAAAACCTTGGTAGCTACTGCCCAGCAAGGAATTGAGGTACAAGGCCAAAGCGCCAAGGCCAAAAAGCAAGGCACCATGAGCAAGACCCAGCAGCAACAACAAGATAGCTACCTTGATTGCCCATGCTACTAATCTTTTTCTGATGTCTTCTCTGAAGTTGTGTAAGCCCTTGGCAAACAGCTTGATGAACTCCTTGGCCAGCAATTCGAACCCCAAGAGTCGAAAAAGTATTTTTGTCCACTTGATACGCATAGGTGAGTAGGGATTTGGCAAGCCCCTGTAAGATAACAGGAACTGGTTATTTATTGACCAGCATTAAATAACTGTTGCTTTTCAGCGGAAGTCAAGCTTTCGTAACCTGAGGCAGCTACCTTGTCTAGAATATGGTCCAGATTAGCTTCCTCTACAGGTGCTTTATGCTTCTTCTCGACCCAGGAAACAGTATTTCGGTAGGTCACCTTGAGATCTTTCCTAGGCCTTCTGAAACGCGCCCAATATCGACGCCACCAGACATCGCCTTCACACCACTGCACATAAACGTACCCTAGCAATGCGCCACCTAGGTGGGCGATACTCGCAGCAGGCTCAGCACCCAGCAGACTTGCCAAAGCAAGCAATACCAAGAACCCAACGATGTATTTGAGCCTAAGAGGACCCAAAAGAAAAAGAGAGAAGGAAAACTGTGGGGCTAGCATGGCTGCCGCCACCATAACAGCATACAAGCTGCCTGAAAAGCCCAAAAGGCTTACAGTAGTGCCTTGGAAGTATGGAGCTAAATTGTATAAGAGCAAAAACAAAAGCCCCCCGGCCAAGCCCCCCAATAGATATAGCGCCACGAAGTGCCGGCTTCCTAAACGGTGCACGACTACCTGCCCCAAAGTGTGCAGCAGCAACAAGCCCCACAGGGTGTCGAAAAAGGATACATGCACCCAAAAGTGTGTTAACAGTGCCCATGGCTGCTGCAGATAGGCAGACCACGAAGCGGGCAATGCCAAGCTCTGGCAGAGTGCTGTGTAAGCCGCCTCATACCCGGCTACGACCAGCACGATCTTGAGCAGGAGCAGAGCAAAAAAGCTAAGGGCATTGAGCAAAAGAACCTGCATGAGGCCATTTTCAGACCGCTGGAAGTGGGTCCTAACAAAGTAGACGAGCTCGCTCATCATGGTATATTCAGTGTCTCCGGCATATAAGTGGGCACGACCGCTAGGGTATAAATCTAAGAAAAATACCTTACTTTTCGCTGTATGTAGCCCAGGGAATGCGCCTTGGGCTACTACTTAAGTACCGACCCCGACTCCAAATTCATTGTGGCATCGGGCTCTGTCTGTAGGCTGGCTGGAGTATAGGTTGATGGCTTCAATTATTAGAGCTTTATCTCGAGTAGCATCTAAACGGGTTCTGACACGCCTTGGGTCACGGGGGTCAAGGGAGTAGGCCACTCCGTTTTCCAAATCTAGCTCAATGCTTCTTCCGCTGGGTAGGTCCACAATTGTATTTGGTCTAGATTGCTGCAGAAACGCTGGCGTAGTATAAGGAGATTGACCATAAATAGTATAGCACACGCCTCCCTGCTTCACCCGAAGAGCCAATTGATATTGCGTTTGTGCTGTTAGATCGGCTCCATTCGTTGCTTTGACATCAATCGTCCTACGCCCAGCTGCACATGGCACATCACGTAGGAGAATTTCACGATTGTTTTCTAAGAAGACAGCTTTCATGTCGGCACCCTGCGCGTTAAGTAAGTCGTTATCAACATTAAGCCGAATGCTGAGGGCGTTGCCCTGATGGGATCCCGTCACATGAGTTATCCCCGCTCCTTTAACATAAAACACTTCCAGAGCTTGGCTATCATCGCTCAAGAATAGTTTGCCATCACCTTGTGCGTCTTTCACCCAGAAGTAGACCGCGTAGTGCCGGGTGAGGTCTAGGTAACTGCCTGTACCGTTTTGCAGGTTGTAGGCATAAGTTATTGTCTGCACGGCATCAACCTTATGAGTTTGTGCTATGCAGACAACATAACCTTTGTTGTTGTTAACATCTATAACGTTTCCTAAAGCACTGGTGTTACTTATAGACCCCGTAATAGCTTGGCAGATATGCGCTTTGTCCGTCGCTTGGCCTTCTTGGACAAATACAAACCCTGCTACTGGATTGCTTGCATTTTCTAGCCTCTCTATACGACCGCTCACTGCCAAATTGAACTCAGACACGTCGTATTCAGTATCAGTATTGGATGACTGTTTCGTAGCAGTCAATGCAGGGTCTTCCACACTCCCCATAGCAACTGTTATCTCCACTGTCTCGACCTCAGGGAGGGTAATGGAGTGGCCATTTAAGCTGACGTAATAGTTTGTGCCCTCCTCTATGTAGCCATATACGTCATACGTGGCGCCTTTCTCTAAAACGCCAGTTGTATCCTGTAGATCATTGATGGTCAAAGTCCCACCAGTGGCTGTAGGGCAGATCACTACGCTACGGTCTGGGTCGGCTACGAACGTATTGGGGATTGTCGGTAACGGCGTACTACCTGCTTGTAGCTGTTTGGCAAGTACTCCTGCAGGGGTCAGGTTTGCTCCTTGCTTGAGGAACAAAAATCCTGCATTGCCAGAGTTGGGCGAGTTAGTAACAGTAGCCCCGGCAGACAACCCTGGGAAGATCTTACCGCTAGCGTCCCTGTTGTGCTTACAGTTGGCACTGGTCATGGTGATCTGTGTAAGCGAAGACGCATCGGGGAGAGCGTAATCAGCATGGACACTAGCAGCATAAAAAAAATGAGGCCCCACCTTGATGCCCAAGTAGATATGGTACGTGGTACCCAGAGCCAAGCTGTGATCTGGATCAAGAGAAGCGACCGAGAAGGCAACAGCTCCCGTTTCGTCAGGGTTAAGTGAACGCTCATACTGGACAAAACTGCCACCGGGCAATTGATGGAGCTTGCCCATAGACAGGGAATTTGAGGAAGCATCTTGCGCACTTTTCGCAATTTTGTGGCCTTGAATCGCTATAGCCCCTGCATCTGGTGTCTCCCCACGAGGAACCATCAATGCGCACAAGAAGGGAGTTTCTATGCCTGGTATATTTTTTGAGATGGTACCGCGCAATTCAAGAACAGGATAACCGTTAATACTTCCTAGAAAATCGACACCGTCAATGTCTACGGCAGCGCCCCATCGGTCTTCTTCATGCACTATTTCATATTTCTTGCAGCCGTTGCAGGCTGTATGAAAAAGCAAAAGCAAAGTCCAAAACCAGTATGTGAAGCGCATCATAACGGGGCTTTATGCGTGTAATACAACTCCCCAAAGGTATATAATGTACGTGCTATTGCACAATAGCCGCGTGCCTTATCGAATTTGCTTTGGAAGTACAATGCTCATGAATGGATCATTGGCTACAAAAAAACCACGTCTACGAGGGCGCATCCTTGGGTATGCGCTCTCAAAAGCTCAAGCACTTTGTTTTTGTTGAGCTGAAGCTCTTGCCTGAGGGGGGCCGAACTAAGCTGTACAAAGAGCTTGCCTTGCTTGAAAAACATACGTTCTGTTCTTTTTCGTACTACCTCGGGCATGGCTACTTTCCATGCACAGACCAGCGTAGCTTCCTCTAACTTGTGTTTGTGAGGAGAGCGTTGCCTCATCTGCTGCAGCGCTTCTCGTAGGGTAGTCAACCCTGTATGCTTCATGGTACTTCTTTGGAGTTATCCAGGCAAGATAAATAAATTGGCCGGTTATGTCGTGCATCATACAGCATACATGACTATTTTTATGGTGAAAAAAGAGAAGGTATTCACAAATTCAAGGATAGTCAGAAGCTGCCCTGAAGCAAAGTCCTAAAAACTCACCATGGCTGCTACCTCTCCTTCCTTTCAAGCCCTCCAACTCAATAAGGGGTTGCTACAAGCAGTCCAAGAGGCAGGCTACACCACCCCTACCCCCATCCAACAAAAAGCCATCCCCCTGATCCTGCAGGGGCACGATGTGCTGGGCATTGCCCAAACAGGCACAGGCAAAACAGCCGCTTATTTGCTTCCCCTGCTGATGCAGCTCAAGCATGCGACAGGCACTTATCCAAGGGCTCTAATCCTAGCCACCAGCAAAGAGCTGGTCATTCAGATTGCGTACAGTCTAGTGGCCTTGGCCAAGTACACCAACCTGCGCCATGCTTGCCTCTACGGGGGCATAGGGCCTACCCAACAAATAGAAATTGTCAATCAAGGCATCGACCTCTTAGTAGCCACCCCTGGCCGGTTGCTCGACTTGTACCACCGCAATGCGCTCCATCTGCGAGTAGTCAAGCACTTGGTCCTTGACGAAGCAGACAAACTCCTAGGCATTAGTTTCTTACCCCAACTCAGGAGTATTTTAGAAGTGCTCCCTAGCAAAAGGCAGCAGCTGCTCTTCTCTGCTACCATGGCAGCGCAGGTCATGAAGCTTTCAGAAGAATTCTTGGCCTGGCCCGAAAAAGCCATCATTACCCCACAAGCCACCCCTGGAGCCGCTGTCAGTCAGCAGTGCTATCAGGTGCCCAACATAGCCACCAAAGCCAGGCTACTTGCTTTATTGCTTACTGACACGGCTGTCTTTAGCAGGGTTATTGTCTTCACCCGTACCCGCAAAACAGCCGAGCATACGGCTCATTTTTTACGGCGAAAAGCAACAGGAGAAGTACGAGTTATTCATGCCAACAAAGGACAAAATACACGGATCAATGCATTGAACGCCTTCCAAGCAGGTACCGTGCGCATCCTAGTGGCTACAGACGTAGCTGCCAGGGGCATTGACGTGAGTCAGGTCAGTCATGTCATTAACTTTGAAGTGCCCAACTTGCCTGCAGAGTATGTGCATCGTATTGGAAGAACAGGCAGGGCCGACAACACTGGCCAAGCCATCACACTTGCCAACCCATCAGAAGTATACTACATCCGGCAGATTGAAAAATTAATGCGCCAAAAAATTTCGGTTGTCGCACTGCCACCTGCACTGGTAGTAACCCCCACCAGCTTTGAGGAGGGGCAGGTGATGGCGCAAACAATAGATTGGCAGCGTCAAAAAGAAGACCCTAGCTATCAGGGTGCTTTTCATAAAAAGAAAAGCAAGGTTGTTAGCAAGGAATCGTACACTAGAAAGAGGGAGTAGGAGCAACTTTAATCTTTCACCAAGGGAACATCAGGCCCTGAAAATGTACCTGGGGCCGGGATCGAACCGGCACGATATTGCTACCATTGGTGTTTGAGACCAACGCGTCTACCAATTCCGCCACCCAGGCAAGTACTTTTCAGTGAAAAGTCGAAAAAGACTGCAGTAAGCGAGGTCGCGAGTGGGTTCGAACCACCGTAGAAGGTTTTGCAGACCTTTGCCTAACCACTCGGCCACGCGACCCTCATAGATGCACATCGGATGGGTTTTCAGTATGCCCCCTGAGGCTGTTTGGGCCTCGCCTTTACTCATCACGCTCTAAACCCGCGTCTATTTTTTCCTTTAAGAAAACCAGGGCTTCGATGTCTCCCAAAGTAGACTTTTCTGCTGTCATGGTGTTGCCAGAAGCATCAGAGCGTTTACTTGCTTTTGGTTTGGATGTATCTGAAAACTCCTTGGTCTCTGAAAAGAGAGCTGTATGAGAGAGCAGAATCCTTTTATTGGTTTTAGAAAATTCAATAACTTTCAGCTCAAGTAGCTCACCTATTGACACTTCTTGACCGTCTTCTTTGATCAAGTGATGCTTAGGAACAAACCCTTCTACACCATAAGGAAATGCTACGAAGACACCTCTATCTGTCTTTTTGCTAATAGTACCTTGATGAACCGAATCTATTTTAAATTCTTCTTCGTAAGTATCCCATGGGTTCTCTTCTAACTGCTTACGCCCCAAGGCTAGCCTTTTGTTTTCTTGGTCAATTTCCAGCACGATTGCTTCTACTGTGTCACCTGCTTTCAGAACCTCAGAAGGATGGTTGATCTTTTGGGTCCAAGACAAATCTGAAACATGGAGCAGTCCTTCAATACCCTCTTCCAGCTCTATAAATACTCCAAAATGGGTCATGTTCCTAACAATGCCCTGGTGTTTAGTACCTACGGAATATTTTCCTAAGAGATCTGTACTGGTCCAGGGATCACATGTAAGTTGTTTGATACCTAGAGACATTTTCTTTTCCTCACGGTCTAGGGTAAGCACCACGGCCTCTATTTCATCCCCTATTTTGATCAAGTCACGAATATTACGTGGGTATTGCGACCAAGAAATTTCTGAAATGTGAACCAGACCTTCTACACCAGGCATGATTTCCATGAAAGCGCCATAATCTGCTAGGTTCACTACTTTGCCTTTGACCTTAGAGCCTACCTCAATAGTAGCTGGCAATGCTTCCCAAGGATGTGGGGTAAGCTGCTTCATCCCCAAGGAGATACGTTTTTTGTCTTCGTTAAAATCAGTCACCACCACTCTCACCTTTTGGCCAAGCTCCAGGACTTCTTCTGGGTGCCCAATCCTACTCCAAGCAATGTCTGTAATGTGCAACAACCCATCTACACCCCCTAGGTCAATGAATACGCCAAAACTGGTCATATTTTTGATGATCCCTTCCAAAATCTGACCTTTCTCTAGGTGACTGATAATAGCACTTTTCTGACTTTCCAAACTTTTCTCGATCAGTACTTTGTGCGAGACCACCACGTTGTCATTGGCATGGTTAATTTTTACTACTGCCACATCGATAGACTTGCCCACATAGGCATCAAAGTCACGGATGGGCTTGATATCAATCTGCGAACCAGGCAGAAATGCTTCAATGCCATAAATATCTACAATCAACCCCCCCTTGGTTCTTCGCTTGACCAGCCCCCCCTCTATCACCTCGCCATTGTCTACAGAAGCTTGAATTTTCTCCCACCCTCTAACCAGCTTTGCCTTTTTACGAGAAAGTACGAGCTGGCCTCTCGCATCCTCTTGCTCTTCTATATAGACCTCCACTTCATCGCCAGGCTTTAGATCAGGCAGGTCACGGAATTCATTGAGCGATACCAGCCCATCTGACTTAAAGTCAATGTTAATGATTACATCACGGTTACTAATAGCTACTACTGCACCTTTAACCACTTCACATTCCTTGATGGAGGTGAGGGTTGCCTCGTAGCTTTGGGTAAGGGCTGCCCTTTCCTGATCTGTATATGCTACACCGAACCTGGTGGCAGGGCTAGTAGATTCCCACTTATAAGTTTCTGCTGTTGAATTCATGAGATGGAGGTCCTTATTTTTTTGCGTACAATACGCCGTTGAATAGCTGTAACTATTTCCAAGCTTTATACGAGCCAAATTTAGTAATTCTTCTGCCAAGAAAAAACGTGGCTATTAGGGGAGGTGATGAGTTGACGCACCGCATTGCCATGCCTTACTACCAGTGCCCAAGAACACAGTATCTTTACTATTGAAATGCTCAGACTACAAAAGCGCACCTCAATGCATAAAACTGCCCGATTGGCCATAATACTATCCATGCTAGTAGCTGTGTTTGGCACCTCACTCTGGTTCCTGCTGCGCAAAGAAATCTATGTCCCTAAGCCTCCAGGATATCCCCGGATTGTCTTGCCTGCGCATGAATATACTCCACTGCCAGGCTCTTTTCCCTATACCTTTGAAGTCTCTAAACATGCAGTTGTTACACAAGACAATTCGCCTAAAGCTGAAAAGTACTGGATCAACATCTACTATCCAGCTTTTGAAGCAGAGATTCAATTGACTTATAAACCTGTGAAGAATAGTCCTCAACTTTTGCGAGCGTACTGCTCCGATGCTTACAAGCTGACTGCCAAGCACCAGATGAAGGCCTCTGCAATCCAAGAAAAAAGCTTTAAGACCCGGCAGGGACATACGGTAATCATGGCAGAGCTAAGTGGCCAGGTACCTAGCCAAGTCCAATTTTATACGACCGATAGGACGCACCACTTTTTGCGAGGGGCCTTGTACTTTAACACGGCTTCACAAAATGATTACCTAGAACCCATTATTACGTTCATTAAAGAAGACATCATACACATGCTCCATACGCTAGAATGGAAATAATGGTACTGATAGCAGATGCAAGAAAACAGCCCCTGAGTACGGATTATGGGTAGGCCACGCGACCAGCAATGCTTCTACCCAATGTGAGTTCGTCCGTGTATTCTAGTTCCCCTCCCACAGCTACACCACGAGCAATGACACTGGCTTTGACGGCACATCCTTTGATTTTTTTAGTGATGTAGAACGCCGTAGTGTCGCCCTCAATGGTGGCACTCAACGCAAAGATGACCTCTTGGGGCTGTACTTCTTGGACACGTTGTACCAGAGAGTCTATTTTTAGTTGATCAGGGCCAATCCCTGCTACAGGAGAAATAATCCCTCCCAACACATGGTAGAGTCCTCTGTATTGGGAAGTATTTTCTATGGCTAGTACATCTTGGATGCTCTCTACCACACAAATAACAGATCGATCGCGGTGCGGATTGTTGCAGATACTACACACAGATTCATCAGCAACATTGTGGCAATGGCAACAGTATTGTATTTCTGCACGCAACGTGCGCAGCACATCTGTCAGTCTTTCTGTATGCTCTTTTTTGGCTTTCAAAAGGAACAGCGCTAGCCGCAAAGCCGTTTTTTTTCCGATGCCCGGCAGAGTGGCAATTTCATGCACTGCTTCTTCGATTAGCTTGGAGGAGTAAAGCATCATCTGGGGTAGGTTCCTAATTTTTAGGCAGGCAAACATACATAAAAATGGCTATAGTGAGCATACTTGCAGAGTCATGACGCTTGCTATTGCCTGCAGAGGATAGTAAATTTAGCCCTGTTTTTGGTGACATGCTGCGAGACGTTGCACTTTCTTCAGACAATTTTTTCCAACCACAGTTAAGATTATAGGGGCTTGTAGCTCAGCTGGTTAGAGCGCTACACTGATAATGTAGAGGTCCGTGGTTCGAGTCCACGCAGGCCCACGGTATTAGATTTAGATTCAGTTGGATCGTTTGGACATTGAGTGATTGGCTATGCCCGTGGCGCCAGCAACCCCACATGTACCTCGCAAGCACCCGCCTATAGATGATATCACTCTCCTCCTTAAAGCACGAATGATCCTTAACTAGCCAGCATGTGCTGCGAGCTTTGCTTGCAGCACTGCTTTGGTCTGGCCCCCCATCAGACGGTCTACCTCTTGGCCTTTTTTGAAGATGATGAGCGTGGGAATACTGCGCACTCCATACTTCATAGACATAACAGGGTTTTTGTCTACATCGAGTTTGCCAATCACAAACTGGCCAGTGGTTTCTTGAGCAAGGTTGTCAATCACAGGCGCAAGCATTTGGCAAGGCCCACACCAGGTGGCCCAGAAGTCGACCAAGACAGGCTTTTCGCTTTGGATCGTTTGTGCAAAGTTGGCATCAGTAATTTCTAGTGCCCCATTGGATTGTTTGTTGGCCATATTCTCAGTATTTATACGCAGGGTGATAGAATAGATCAGAAAATTCAGAGACTACGAAAGTAATGAAAGTTTGCTGCTTGTGTATAACCTTAAAAGCGCAAACGGTAGACGTTTTAAGCTATTTTTATGGCGTGAAATCGCTGTAGTCTAGGGGGAAGACCAGCCATTAACGCCACCCAGCGCATTTGTTGTAAATATCATGCAAAGTAGCAGGGCGCCAAAAGTGCATTAATACGTCTTTTTTTATATTGTGAGACTGTTGCAAAACTAGGGTATCTACCCGTTTTAAATTAAATAAAGGGGCATCTTCGAGCATTTTGTAATAGTCTCATGTAATATACCTGTAATAGAGTACTGGATAGATAAATTCTCAAATAATTCAGATCCTGAAATAGATACGCTTACAGAAAGAGCTTTGAAAATGGCCAAGCGTCTGAGAGAAAAAGGGCATAGGGAACAAGAGCCAATTTATAGGCCTAGCGCCAGAGGCCTACTGCGTCAAGGTTCGGGGGCTCAACATTGAACAAATAGCACAGCCCCATACCCAGACATCTACTACTGCAATGTCTGCTGGTAGCCTTGAAAAGCTGTTAAAGCATTATCCGTTCTCGGATACTACTATAGATGAAGAGGTAGAAATTACATTTCCAGAAGAAGACAGTAGCACACAAGGTGGTGATTCTGAACTTACTAATACGGATTTAGAGAGTATAGACAAGGAGTTTGAGCAAGCGGAGCAATCACACCTTGTCCTATTTGCACTCAATAAAGCCCCGGATGCGAAAGATTCAAAATGGAATTATTTGGAAGAAGTTGAAATCGCTGGCAGAGAAGACCAAGCATCCTGGCATAGAAACCTTAGTAGCAAGCTTGCAAAAGACGCTTTTTGCATCGCGAATGCACATAAACATGCGCGAACTAGGGAGTCTACAACATGTCTTTGTGTCGTATATTAAGAGACCAAGAGAGATATGCCAAAAAGTTTGTTTTCCACCTGAAATAGACTACCCCCTCCCGTGAAGCATGCCCCATCAAACCAATCCAATGACCTTTAATCGACCCCAGTCCCACCGCTTTGAGTAACGTCCCGTACATGAGGCAAAAAGGTAGTGTGCCGGGGATAGTGCATTTGTACTGCTTTACAATGCTATTACGCCTGCAACCGATAAGTGATGCCTTCTATGGGGCGCAAGGCATCGAAGAATGCGTTGCTCGGGTGGATGGAGTAGCTCCTAGACAGGAAGGAGACACTTATGGCTTCTTCTGGGCGGCCCACGGTGAGGTCAGGTTTTCCACCTCGATCCACAAGAAATTGTACTACATCTAAGTGCCCTCTTGAGGAAGCTAAGTATAAGGGTGTGCCTTTGTTATCCTGGGTTTGGATATCTACCGAAACATTCTGTTGTTCGACTAATTCTTTAACCAATGCTAGAAGGCTTCTTGCTGCTGCGTAGTGTAAAGGGGTGTGTTCGCACTTTGTTGCTGGGTTGCTATCATTGGGACATGTAATGGATGCCGCTAGAAATGGAGCTTGACATTTTTGTTTATTCCTTTATATGTTACTCCCGTCGGTTTCGTCAACTAAGTTCGTTCATCTATGTCATTACCACCCATCACTGTAGACACCCTCATCTTTGTCGCCTTTTTTCTGCTCAACATTATCGTCGGCTTTCGCTACAGAGGCAAGAACCAGTCCTTTCGGGAATATGCCATTGGTGATAAAAAGTTCTCTACGGCTGTCCTCACCGCTACCATCGTGGCTACCTGGATGTCGGGGAGTGCTTTATTCATCAATCTAGAGAATACATACAAACAAGGATTGTACTACGTCATACCCGACATTATAGGTACCCCTATGTGCCTACTGATTACTGGATATATCGTAGGGCCACGCATGGGCAAGTTTTTGAATAACCTCTCCGTACCAGAGTCACTCGGAAAACTGTACGGGAAACCTGTGCAGGCTATTGCTGGCATCTCTATCGTATTACGGTCAACAGGCTATGTAGCTATGCAATTGCAAGTCATTGCCAAGACACTGACCATCTTATTCAACTATGAAGGACCAGCAGTAGTCACGATAGCGGCCATTATTATTACGTTATATACTCTTTCCGGCGGTGTCAAAGCAGTCACATTCACCGATGTGCTACAGTTCTTCACCTTTGGGACGTTACTCCCCATACTCGCACTGACGATTTGGAATAAACCTCCAAAATTCTACACAAGTAACACATATGTTCCAAAACAACCCACTCATGTCTTTTAAAGAAGTGGTAAGATGGTCGCCCGAATTCATGAACTCTCTCGTATTTATGGCTTACTTGATGACACCCGCTCTTCAACCACAACTCTTTCAGCGCATCGTCATGGCGCGAGATACAGCCCAGATAAAGCACTCGTTTGGTTATGCAACAATTATATGTCTAGGGATAGAGTTATGCATGATATGGATCGCTATTATGATGTTGGTGGATCAACCAAGCCTCGAGACTGATAAGATCATGCAGCATATCGTCAATACGCATACCTATCCAGGATTCAAAGGGCTCTTAGGTATTGGTATCATTGCTATGTCCATGTCTACCGCAGATTCCGTATTAAACTCCTGTGCTGTCATTATTGCCAATGATATCCTCCCTCCCCTTGGCTTACACAAACAACGTTCACTCAACACAGCCCGGTGGGCTACACTCGTACTCGGAACGCTGGGATTGGTGATGGCACTCAGTACACAAAATTTGTTACAGGTCCTCTTAGGGGCTGCCCACTTTTACATTCCCAGCGTTGCCCCCGCTCCCATGCTCCTGGCTATTTTTGGCTTCAAGACCAGTAGAAGGGTCGTACTCCTAGCCATGGGAGCAGGAGCGACAGCCACTGCAGCATGTCTCTTTTATTTCAAAAGCGTCCATAGCTTCCTTCCAGGTATGCTGGCCAACCTCATCACCATGCTAGGCCTACACTACCTTCTTGGTGAAGAAGGTGGGTGGCAACGATTGGCCCCCAATGATCCTCTAGCCCTAGAAGGTGCTGCACGTAAGCAGCGCTGGCAATGGCGCCTCAACAAGATCAGTAACTTTAAGCTTTATCCTTACCTACAACAAAACTTACCTGCACAAGAAGGACTCTACTTCTTCTTTGGCCTCTACACCATGGTGGCTACCTATGCCGCCTTCTACACCATCGGGAATACTGATCACCAAGCCTGCCAAGCGATCTATACCTGCATTTATCATACCGTGCTGCCCATGGCCACGGCATTCCTCACTTTTCCCGTGTGGCCTACCCCACTCAAGAACACCCGCTTCATGGCCTTCTTCTGGCCGCTGAGCATAGCATTTATTCTGTTCTTTGCAGGTACCTTGCTGGCCATCATGAGCCACTTTCATCATATGCAGGTCATGGTCATGATGATTAACCTCTTAATAGCGGTCTTACTGTTGCGTTGGCCGTTGGCCCTCTTTTTGGCCTTTACGGGCACCTATGCAGCAGTTTTTTTCTTTGCACATTATACAGGATCGGCGCTACCCTTGAGTACATTTGGGTCCCTGCAAATGATCTATCTCATCTTGCTTTTTGCAAGCCTACTTATTGCCCTGAAGGGACAACAAGTCTACCGAGGCCTGGTCATATCCTATGCACAGCTAAAGGAAGACAATCGCTTCACTAGCCAGGTGTTTTTAGCAACACTCCGACATCAGGCGCGCCTGCAACAGGAAGCTAGCATCTATCCCGTAGAAGCGTTGGAGCCTACTGAGTCACTGCAGGAATTTCACCAGGCTCCTACCAAATCTCAGGTCATGGCCAGCAATGCTGCGCTACATCAGCATGTTTACACCCTAGATACCCTTAACAAATACTTGCAGCAGGTGCTGCATTTGGCACAAGAACCAATACATTTAGTCGTAGAGAACGTAGCACTGACGGCGCTATGGCAGGAGGTCTTGAAAACGTTATACCAGCACCCCCAAGCCGTCAAAGTCCTCATACAGCACAACACAACAACGCAATCCCTACGGGGAGATGGCGAAAAAATTAGAAAATTACTGCTCGATGCCGTGTTCTATGCCGCATCCCAACAGAAAACTGATCGTCTCGTCTTAGTAGGCATCGAAGACACGCAACTCGCCTATCCTATCTTGTCTATACCGGGTTATATCAAGCAAGTCAAGGCGTTGTGCATTGCCATAACCACAGAGGTAGCCTTGCCTAGCCTGAAAAAATGGTATGTGGGCAGCGTGGAGCACCAGGCGCTTCGGTGGCCCCGTGACATGGAGGAGCTGGCCATCACTTACAACCAACAAATTGTGGCAGCTCACTATGGCGCTTCTGAGATTATCTCAACGGCCACCGGGGTGACGCAGGTGTATGTCTTGCCCAGCGATGTGAGAGAAGTGCGCCCCCCTACGATGGACCAATGGCAGGGGGTACCAACCGTGGACATCGATGCAACAACGGTGCACCCATCAGAAGCTGCCTTCGTGAAGAACGTACTTGCCAAGACGCGCATGAAACGCCGGCTGCTGCAAGAAGCCTTGCAACTCATTAAGCAGTGTCACGCAGGAGCCAAGCATGGTATAGGAGAGCCGGCTTACCTACACCCCATTGCGGTAGCCAATATCTTGCTGCAACATACCCAAGATCCGGATACCCTCTTGGCCGCGCTACTGCATGATGCCATCGATACGACCTGTCTCTCTTGGCACCACATCGCCTTGCGCTTTAATCCTGTCGTAAAACGAATCGTAGACGGGGTTGCTGCTGTAGATAGTCGCTTAAGTAGCTTTAAGAAGATACAATTATCGGCCCATGAAACCATTCTAAAGTTATTAGAAGCCAAAGATGAGCGGGTGCTCTACGTCAAGATAGCAGACCGGTTGCATCACATGCGTACCATCGAGGGGCACCCGTCTCTGGCGAAACAGAAAGAAATAGCAGAGGAGGCGTTACAATTTTTTGTGCCAATGGCTCGGAGCTTAGGCCTCAAATCTATAGCAGAAGAGCTTAAGGAACGGTGCTTCGCAGTGTTGACAAGTACTCAGTAACAGCCAAAATAGAGCAAAAGTGGCATATTGATTATAGTATACTACTATACTATTTCTCCTAAATGCTAAGCAACAGATCCAGCTTACCTTTTAAACAATGTTAGCTCCGCATCAGGTCTAGCTAATCTAGCTTGAAGTAATATTAAGCCTTCTGCTTTATCTAAGAAAGTTTTCTTGATGTCCCCACATTCTTGACCAAAATCGAGCGGCATAATAACCAGACTTCCTAAAATAGCTCTTCCTACTTCGCCATCTAAGCTTTGGGTACGTAAGCCCCATATGTTGTTATACACATAGATTTTCTCACCTTTTGTGCCCGCATACAACATAATATGGCCGGGCTGCCAAACAAGTGAAAAAAAGGGAATTCCTTGCTCTATGATTTTTTTCGCTTTTAGATCATTACGAAGACCTCTTAACGAAACAAAGGTGCCAGATTTGGACTGCGGCCCCGAATCTCTAGGCAACCAAATGCCAAATGGAAAGAATAAATCCTTCAGTGTAGACGAACAGTCGCGATAGCCTTCAATACCCCCCCAGGCATAAGGCATACCTAACAAACTTTGGGCAAGACGAATCATATTATTAGGTGTAGCCAAGAGCGGCATGATGGCCATATTTGCTTTGCTCACCGTGTTTACCTGGATAGTTGCCATCCCTCTTGGGTCACTTGCTACAGTAAAAATACGATAGTGTTCCGCATCATTTTGTGTACGTGCCAAAGGTATGAGCTGCCCTACCCGAGCAAGTGGTGCTAGTGTATTGCCTTGTATAGGCAGTTTGTCACATAATGGAGTCACGTATTTCCCAGTTTTCCATCGCGTCATGAAATTACGCGTGACATAGGCGATGTCGGCCCTTTGTACCCAGCCATTTATATGGTTCCCAGTAACTACATAATTCCAGAGCCGATCTTGGCTAGTGTGCAGCACACAAAGTGGCTCGTTCGGAATGAGTAATGATTTCTGCCATTTATCGAAAGGATAGCCTATTCCGAATTTTTCAGGAAGATCGCAAGAAACGTCCATGCTAGGCACACACCTAAGATGGGTAGTGCGCACGACTATGGCTGGCTGTTGCTGATTCTGATTGGGAAAAGTAGCCAAAGCCATGTTATCATTAATGGATTTGATAAAGTCACCGGTATGCTTACACTTGTTCGGGCCCCAACCAGGATGCTTGTAATATTTTTCTAACTTATTCTCTTCTTGTTTGCACAACGCCTCTGGGCTAAAAAAAGCTAAAGGATGATCCCAAGGAGAAAAATAGTAAGTCAAAAAACTTTGCTGAACCCGATCGGCATCGTATGTTACAACAGGCTGATCGAGTTGAGAATTGTCTTGGATAAGATGCATAAAGTCTTGCGGGGTAGTGGCTAAGAGATCGTGTATGACTATCTTATTCTTGGCTGCTGCAAAGCAGCAAAAGAACAGGCTGTGCAGTACGCAAGAGCACACGGCACGTATAAATTTCACCACCACAGTATCCAAATTAGAAGATTGGCCAGTAAAAATAGACAGGCCTGTTATGTAAAACCCTAAAATGATGAAAAAAAACTTATATCTACTCGTGTTAATACTTTTGAGCAGTATCGGAAATTTTTCTGCAAGAGGTCACGACGTATCCACACAACCTCCCTTATTAAAAAAGAAAGATAAGATCGCCATCGTAGCACCAGCTTCTAAGGCTGGAAATTCGAAAAGCATCATTGAAAAGGCCACCAAGCTTTTTCAATCCTGGGGGCTAGAAGTCGTGTTGGGCAAATATGTAAGTCTAGATAGCCGTAATACATTTGCTGGATCAGATGCACAAAGAGCCGAAGATATGCAGTGGGCGCTTGACGATCCAACCATTAAAGCTGTTGTTTCTGTAAGAGGCGGATACGGTACCACACGCATTGTAGACCGGCTTGATTTTACTCGTTTTCTCAGAAATCCCAAGTGGATTATAGGTTTTAGTGACATTACTACCCTACATATACAACTACACAAGTTGGGTGTTGTGTCTGCTCATGGTGCAATGCCCACACTTTTTTTAAATCCTCAACACAAAGCTTCCATTGACAGCTTGAGAACGCTACTCTTTGAAGGCGCTGCCCATTTGACAGCTCCCACTAATTCATTAAATCGGCTAGGCTCAGTAACAGCACCTGTGGTAGGAGGTAATCTGACACTGATCTGCAATAACATGGAGACACCTTCAGCACTCGATACCAAGAACAAGATCCTAGTTATTGAAGACATTGGAGGAAATCTTTATGCCTTAGATAGAATAATGGTTCAGTTAAAACGAGCCGGAAAGCTTCAACATTTAGCGGGACTTATTGTAGGAAAGATGGTCCATATGCAAGACCTTCTATCCCTCCCAATGAATAAAAGTGCTGAGGAAATCATCCAGGAGCACGTTGCTAGCTACAATTATCCCGTAACTTTTCAATTTCCCATAGGCCACCAAGCACCTAATCTCGCGTTCCCACACGGTAAAGTAGGAACACTTTGTGTGAGAAATGACAAAGTGAACCTAGTTTTTGAAAACTAGTTTACAGACGTAAACGTAATATGAGAAAACTGATGAGAGCAATGTAAACGGAGATTCGTTCACTGAGCATCTAGGTAAGAAGTTGGCAAAAAACGCACTTTGTATGCCAATGCCCACAAACACGCAAGAACTAGAGAATCTACAGCGTGTCTGTGCGTTGTGCTAAGGGACAAAGATGAGCACGCTAAAAAGTTTGTTTTTCACAATGGCCCTGATAAAATGAATGCTACTATGGGAAAAAAGCTCGGGAATTAAACTATTCTGTTAGAACTGGCTATCAGGTTCATGCCGAGGCAGAGTTTATGCAGTTTGTACTACAACGCATACAACAAAATTCGGGGCGATATACGCATATCTTGGGTATGAGATGCAGTCGGCAACACTGTAAGGCATGTAACTGTTTATTTAAGCTATATCTAGGAGCTGACGACCACGAATTTACGGCGGCTATGCGCATTGCAGAAACAACCTCCACTACCCAACATCACAAATGTAGAGCATGGTCGTGTGTGTACACACACAACAGCGCATTACGATCCGGTAGGTCAAAAAAAGAGCTGTTAGCAGTGGGAGGAATAGTAAAAAATATTACTTGCCAACGGTCCTACAAGAATACACCAAGAACAAAACAGGCTTAGATCTAGACTTTTCTAACGATCGATTCACAATCAAAGATGAAGATATGGTACATAGAACGGGGGGAGAGAAAGCAGAAGGTTAGCGAATCAGTACCGCAGGAAGACCAACAATCGGCCAAAACAAGCGGAGCATTGGGAGCTATCTATATACAAAGTGACTATCGGTGATCCCTGATGCTCCATTAGCTTGCTGCTTTACTCTATTCACTATTTTGATACTTAGAGTAAGCAACGTTCGAGCAGCACTACAAAAAAGTAAAGGCAGCTACATCTGGTACAGGCTACCTACACGTGGGCCTCATTAGGCTTGCAACCGATAGGTAATTCCTTTTATGGAGCGCAAGGCATCAAAGAATTCGTTGCTAGGATAGATGGAGTAGTTTCTGGACAGGAAGGAGACACTCATGGCTTCTTCTTGGGCGGCCACGGTGAGGGTCAGGGGGCAGGCACCTGGATGCTGGTTAAGGACTTGCTCCAGCTGGGTGGTCAGGGTTGCATTGACTTGTGTGACAGATAGGTGAAGCTGTAGAGATTTGCTCATCTTGTCCCTAATCTCGCTTAGCAAGCTCAGCTTGCGGGGCCTCAGCTCCCAGACACCCGCTTGATAGTACCGCTCCACAACATTACCTGTTATATAAACAAAAGCACCTTCCTGCAACATGTGTTGATTTTTTAGGAAATCCTCGCCGAACATAGCCAGAGCCAACGTGCCCTCGTAGTCCTCTATAGTAAATAACCCAAAGGGCTTGCCGTGTTTGCTTTGTCTGGCCTTAGACTCAGTGATAAGACCGGCTAGCTGTACTGTCTTGCCCTGAAAGGTCAAAACGTTTTGTGTGTGACAGTTACAGAAGTTCTCCAGCTCAACCTTGTACCGGTCTAGCGGATGGCCAGAGATATAGAAGCCGACCACTTCTTTCTCCATCTTCAGCATGTCTAATGTTCCATAAGGAGCGCAAGGGGCTATTGCTGGTCTTTTGCTGTAGTAGCCTGCTTGCTCTTCGGCGACCCTAAAAAGGGATTGCTGGGTCGAAGCTTTTTCTTGCTGCCGCTGCTGGCCATAACGAATGGCTTTTTCAATCAAGGAACCTTCCCCATTGTCGGCCCATAGGTATTGCCTGCGATGGTAGTTGGGGAAGCTGTCAAATGCACCAGCCATGGCCAGGTTTTCAAAAGTCTTTTTACTGACTGCTTTGAGGCTTACCCTTTCTGCAAAGGAAAAAATGTCTTGAAACTGTTTGGCCCGCCCTCTCTCAAGGATAATTTCTTCTACGGCAGCTTCTCCGACGCCCTTGATTGCGCCCAAACCAAAGCGAATTTGCTGCGCTTGGTTGACATCAAAGGTGGCTGCGCTCTCGTTTACGTCAGGACCAAGCACCTGTATGCCTTGTCGTTTACACTCGTCCATAAAAAAGGTAATCTTGTCGATGTCACCTTGGTTGTGGGTGAGCACAGAGGCCATGTACGCTGCTGGATAGTGGGCTTTAAGGTAGGTAGTTTGGTACGCCAGGACGGAGTAGGCCGCTGAGTGCGAACGGTTGAAGCCATACTGAGCAAATTTTTCCATGACCTCAAATACTTCTAGCGCTTTGGACTTGACAATACCATGCCTTTCCTGCGCACCTTTGACAAACACCTCACGTTGTTTGGCCATTTCATCCGCTTTTTTCTTGCCCATGGCCCCGCGCAAAAGATCGGCAGCGCCCAAGGTATAACCCGCCATAATTTGGGCAGTTTGGATGATCTGCTCTTGGTAAACCATGATCCCATAGGTGTTTTTCAGGATGTCCTTGAGCAAAGGATGGGCATATTCGATCTTTTCTTGGCCATGTTTGCGCGCGACAAAATTAGGAATGAACTGCATGGGGCCGGGCCTGTACAAGGCATTCATGGCAATGAGGTCTTCGATGTTGCTGGGCTTGAGCTGGATCAGCCACTGGCGCATTCCTTCAGACTCGAACTGGAAGGTGGCAATGGTATCACCACGCTGGTAGAGCGCAAATGTTTTTTGATCGTTCAAGCAGACCTTATCAATGTCGATTCGCTCGCCATGGTTTTTTTCAATAAGCGCCAGGGCATCTTTGATAATGCTCAGAGTTTTGAGGCCCAGAAAGTCCATCTTGAGCATGCCCACACTTTCTACGACAGACCCATCGTACTGAGTGACCAATAGATCAGAATTTTTGTCAGACTTGACGGGTATGTAGTGCATCAAATCGTCTGGAGCAATGATGATGCCAGCAGCATGGATACCTGTGTGCCGGGCAGAGCCTTCTAGGATTTCGGCAAAAGCAAGCACCTTGCCCTCAGGCGAAGTCAGGTCTTTTTTAAAGGCTGCCAGTTCAGGCACATCCGCAAAGGCTTGGGCCAGGGTAGTGCCGGGTTTTTCGGGGACGAGCTTTGCCATTTGGTTCGATTTGTCCAAGGGCAATCCTAACACACGGGCTACGTCGCGAATGGCAGACTTAGCACCCATGCTACCAAAAGTGATAATCTGTGCCACTTGGTTCCTACCATACTTATTCACTACATAATCAATCACCTTTTGACGGCCTTCATCGTCAAAATCAATGTCAATATCTGGCATGGATACCCGTTCGGGATTCAGAAATCGTTCGAAAAGTAAGTTGTAATGCACCGGGTCAATGTTGGTAATACCAATGCAATAGGCAACGACAGAGCCCGCCACAGAGCCCCTGCCTGGCCCCACGACCACGTCCAGCTTTCTAGCCGCGTTGATAAAGTCTTGTACAATCAGAAAATAGCCTGGGAAACCCATTTCTTGGATGACACCCAGCTCATAGTGGATGCGTTCTTCGAGTACTGTCGTAAGAGTACCATACCGCTGCTTAGCACCTGCCAAGGCCAAGTGTTTGAGGTAGGCACTTTGGGTAGCAAAGCCTTGGGGCACATGAAAAAGAGGTAGCAGAACATCTCGCTCAAGCGAAATAGGCTGCACTTTTTCAGCAATTTCTTCGGTATTTGCTAAAGCCTCAGGCACGTCAGCAAAGAGCGTTGCCATTTCTTGAGGCGACTTCAAGAAAAATTGATCGTTCGCAAAGCGCATCCTGTTTGGATCAGCATAGTCCTTGCCCGTTTGCAAACACAGCAAGATATCTTGGGCCATACTGTCCTGCTGGTCTACATAGTGCACATCATTGGTGGCAATGACCTTGACTTGGTGTTTTTTAGCCCATCGAAGCAATACTTCATTGCATTGGTCTTGCGCTTTGATGCCATGACGCTGCAATTCGATGTAGTAATCTTTACCAAAGATATCGAGCCACTCCAAAAAGTATTTTTCTGCTGCTGCTTCTCCTTTGTGCAAAATCGTCTGCGATACTTCACTGCCCAGGCAACACGTCGTAGCCACCAGCCCCTCAGCATGTTGCTTAAGCAAGTGCTTATCCACTCTGGGCTTGTAATAGTACCCCTCTAAAAATCCCATGGAGCACAAGGTGGACAGGTTCTTGTAGCCCGTTTCGTTTTTGGCCAGCAGTACCTGGTGATAGCGCACCTTATCCTTGCGATCGTGCCTATCAAAGGAAATGTAAAATTCACATCCTATGATGGGTTTTATGCCTACTTTGTTGGCAGCAGCTACAAAATGGGGCACGCCAAACATGTTGCCATGGTCAGTAATAGCCAAAGCGTTCATACCCAGCCTTTGGGCCCTTCCTACTAGATTCTTGATTTGGGCCGCTCCGTCGAGCAGCGAGTATTGGGTGTGGCAGTGTAAGTGGCAAAATTGGCTCATGGAGTTATAAATTTTCTAGGGCTATGCGCTCAATTTTCTTGGAGCGTGATTGCCTTGCGCAGAGAAGGAATTTCCGTTGGGAAAAACAGAAAAATTTCGTTGGTTGTGTGCCATGGAAAAATAGAGGTTAGTTTTTTAACTTCTGCTTCCTCAGGCGTCTAAAAATATGTCAGGACATCACAAAAACAAAGCCTTACTTTTTTCCACTGTAGGCATGGGTCTTGTATTTCTACTTCAGGTTTCCTGCAAGCCCGATAGGGCAACAGATGATCCGGAGAGTAATCTGATCGACCCTGATAAATTCAGCCTAGAGCTAGAAGATGTGACACAGAAGAGAAATCTTGTAACAGTGAAGATTACACCTGGGAGTCCTGGCATGAATTTAGGAGAGTTTTTTGTGACCGCTTCTCTTTCAGACAACCAAAGCGGCATTAAGGGTAGCAGTGCTAAGATGAAAAAGGGCTTTGTTTACAATGAAACACTGAATAATTGTCATCTTGAAAAACTTTTCTTGACAAACAAACAGTCAGGTTGTTTGGGAAAAGATGACACGCACTTTGCACAAGGTGGGAAAGTTGCATTTAGAATAGAGGTCAAGCCAGGTGCCTCCGTCAAGCAAGGAGATAAATATACACTCACTGTCAAAGTAGAACGCAAGGGCAGTCATCCGCACATAGAAACGGAAAGCACGGTGCTCACTGCCCAACAAGATGGTGTAGATACAAACACACAAACAGAGGAAGCAAACTCCTCAGGTACAAGCTCCCAAACAATTGCCACGGCCCCAGGTA